>Ga0207835_1000032_pt1 | contig 118331 bp, 94 predicted proteins | sample LuqExpMetagenom8_FD_187766 | JGI IMG/M metagenome (GOLD analysis project Ga0207835, IMG submission 187766) | Tropical forest soil microbial communities from Luquillo Experimental Forest, Puerto Rico - Sample 8 (SPAdes) | ecosystem: Environmental > Terrestrial > Soil > Tropical forest ... | reverse complement strand
GGGAGCCACGATTGTGGCGGACGGCCAGCGGCTGGCGTTTGCAGAGAAGGGATCGATTAAGCGGCTGCGCGTGGGCGCGGAGCATGCGGAGGCAAACCTGCGCACGCTGTTGGCGGAGGTGCTGGCAGCGTCTGGCGTGAAGAAGATTGACGCGGCCACGGTGGGTGTGGCCAGCGCGGCGATGCCGGGCGTGGAGGAGTGGATCACGGCGGTGTTCCGCGACTTCGGCATTGAGCGCTCAGAGGTCGTGGGCGACGAGGTGATTGCGCTGGACGCTGCGGTGAAGGGCGGGCCGGGAATTCTGCAGATTGCAGGCACGGGCTCGAACTGCATTGGCCGCGCGCCGGATGGTGGGCGCGAGTGTGCGGGCGGCTGGAGCTCGCGGCTGGGCGATGAGGGGTCGGGCTACTGGATTGGGCTGCACGCGGTGCGCCGCGCGCTGCGCGCCTATGACCGCGAGGAGCCGACGCGCGTGCTGGAGGTGGTGGGCCGCATCTGGGGCACGAAGACGATTGACGAGCTGGTGAATCTGGGCGACAGCACGCCGGGGCCTGATTTCGCGGCGCTTTCACCGGCGATCAGCCAGTTGGCCGAAGAAGGCGATGCGGTGGCGGCGGGTGTGCTGCGGCAGGCTGCAGCGGACCTGGTGGAGTATGTGCTGCTGGTGCGCGAGAAGCTGCGGCGGAAGCACGGGCTCACCGAGGAGGTGCCGGTGGCATGGATTGGCGGCGTGCTGGCGAAGGCGCGGCTGGTGCGTGAGCCGTTCTTTGCGGGGCTGCGTTCGGCTGTGCCCGCCATTCCGATACTGCTGAACGAGGCCGTTGGCATTGAGGGCGCAGTGTGGCGCGCGGAGCGGCTGGCCGAGCGGTGACGGCAGTGATCAGTTAGTTTTCAGAAGTTGAGGCGTGTGTGTGGGGCTTTCCCAAGTCTCAGAAGCGAGACTTGAGAAAGCCCATTTTCGTGCTCGGGATGCTGCGCGCAAAGCCCAAGCATCTGGTGACGGTGATCAGGCTGCGACAGCGCCGCCCACGATCGACTTCAGCAGCTTTCCGGTTGCATCCACGACGACGAGATTCGCGGGGCCGCCTACGGCCAGCGCTCCGGTGGTGCCGGTGAGGCCGGTCATCTGCGCGGGGTTTGCGGTCAGCAGGCTGAGGCCGTCGGCGACTGACGCACCGGTGAAGCGGACGAAGTTCTCAAGCGCGCGGTTCTGCGTGAGCACGCTGCCGGCGAGAACGCCGTTGGCCATGGCGTGGCCGTCTTTCACTTCAACAGCGAAGCCGCCCAGACTGTAAGTGCCGTTGGGCATGCCGGTGGCGCTCATGCCGTCCGTAACGAGCAGGCCGCGATGCGGGCCCTTGGTACGCCACCAGAGCTTGACCAACTCCGGACGCGTGTGGATGCCGTCGCAGATGATTTCGGCGTAGAGATTGTCGTCTGTGAGTGCGACGCCGAGGATGCCGGGCTCGCGGTGGTCGAGCGGGCGCATGGCGTTGAAGGTGTGCGTGACGCTGACAGCGCCAGCCTGGAGAAGAGCCTGCGTCTGTTCCGTGTCGGCGTTGGAGTGACCCATGGAGATGCGCACACCGTGTTTGTCGGCGTGGGCGGCGAGCTCAGCGGCGCCGGGCAGCTCGGGCGCGAGCGTCATGAGCTTGACGTGGCCGCGGGCGGCCTGGCACATGCGGTCAAAGATGGCGATGTCTGGCGCAAGCAGGCTGGCGGGTGGATGCACGCCGCGCTTGGTGTGCGACAGGAACGGGCCTTCAAGATGGATGCCGAGCGGACGCGCGTGGCCGGGCTCGACGGGGCGCTCGATGATGTCGGCGAGGCCTTCAAGCGCGCGCAGCGTGGCGTCCATGGGCGCGGTGACGGTGGTGGCGAGGAAGCTGCCGGTGCCGCGCGTGGCGAGGAAGCCGCTGATGGCGCTGAGCGCTTCGGGCGTCGCGTCCATCACGTCGTAGTTGACGGCGCCGTGGAAATGCACGTCAAAGAACGACGGCGCGAGCGTGGCGCCGGGGAAGTCGAGCCGCGTGGCGCCGGCGGGGATCTCAGCCGAGGCGCGCGTGGCGATGGCGGTGACGACGCTGTCTTCAAGGGTGACGACGGGGTGATCGAGGATCTGGGTGCCGTTCCAGAGCTTGTCGGCGGTGACTACCGTTCGCATGGCTCACATTATCGCAGGGTGGGGCGCGGCTTGGTTGTCACATGGCTGACACGGGGAGGTGCTATGGTTGCCTCCATGCGATTTCGAGTGGGCGTAATCGTCTCTTTGTGTGTGGCGTGCGGTGTGCAGGCGCAGACGCGTGACCTGGCGACCAGCAAACAGTTGACTGAGCCTGTGCCGGGGCATCCGCAGCGGCTGAACAGCCTGCCGATGTCGATGGCTGTTTCGCCGGACGGGCGCTATGTGGCGACAGTGAACGCGGGCTACGGCACGTTTGAGTCGCGCTACATGCAGTCGATTGCGGTGCTGGACACGAAGAGCGGTGCGCTGAAGGACTTTCCCGACGAACGCATGCTGGCGCGGCGAGACCGGCAGACACTCTACTCGGGGCTCGCGTTCAGCCGCGACGGCAAACACCTTTACGCGAGCGTGGGCTCGATCAGCGACCCCGAAGGCAAGGAGAAAGGCGACACGGGCAACGGCGTGGCGGTGTACACGTTTGCTGACGGTGCGCTTACGCCGGAGCGCTTTCTGAAGCTGCCGCTGCAGCAGCTTGCGGCGGGGCGCATGACGCACCTGGGGAGTGACGCGCTCAGCAGCAAGGGCGTGCCGTTTCCGGCGGACATTGCGGTGGTGGGTGAAGACCGTTTGCTCGTTGCGGACAATCTCTCGGACGACGTGGTGCTGCTGGACGCTGCGACGGGCGCGATCCTGCATCGCTTCGACCTTGCGGAGTCCGACGCTGTGCCGTCGGTGTATCCGGGGGCGCTGGCTGTCGAGCGCGGCGGACGGCGCGCGTTTGTGGCGCTGTGGAATGCGTCGGAAGTCGTCGAGCTCGATCTTGTACACAAGACCGTGGGGCGCAAGCTGGCGCTGCTGAAGCCCGCGAATGCAGTGGCGGCCAGCACGCATCCGTGCGCGTTTGCGCTGGCGGCGGACGGGCGCACGCTTTATGTTGCGCTGGCGAACCGCGATGCGGTGGCTGCGGTGAACGTGGGCGGCGGTGCGTTCGCGGTGAAGGGCTACTTTGACACGCGGCTGCCGGGGCAGAGCCACTTTGGCGCGGAGCCGGTGGCGGTGGCGCTGAACGCGGCGGGTTCGCGGCTCTACGTGGCGAACATGGCGAGCGACGCGGTGGCAGTAATGGACACGCGCAAGCTGAGCGCGAAGGCGGCGCGTGAAGGCATGGTGGAGCCGGAGGGTTTTGTGCCGACGGAGTGGCTACCGTTCGGGCTGGCGTTTCTGCCGTCGGCGCAGGGCGGCACGCTCTACGTGGCGACGGGCAAGGGGCAGGGCACGCAGCCGAATGGTGCACCGCAGCCGCCGACGCCGGAGATGAAGGCGCAGCACGCGCTGCGCCGGTACACGTACATTGCAACGCTGCTTTACGGATCGCTGGCGGCAATTGATGAGCATGAGATGGATGCGCACTTGCGCGCGTGGACGGATGACGTGCTGGCCGCGAACCGCATGAAGGCTGCTGAGGAGAAGATTGCGTTTGCGGGCGGAAAGAATCCGATCAAGCACGTGATCTACATCATCAAGGAGAATCGCACTTACGATCAGGTGCTGGGCGATCTGTCTGCGAACGGCAAGCACGTGGGCAATGGCGATGCGAGCCTGACGATGTATGGCGCGGCTGTGACGCCGAACATCCATAAGCTGGCGTTGCGGTTTGGCGTGCTGGACAACTTCTTTGATTCAGGTGAGGTTTCGGGCGACGGGCACGTATGGTCCAACGCAGCGATTGGCTCGGACTATCTGGAGAAGACGTGGCAGCAGTCGTATCGCGGGCGCGAGCGCACGTATGACTATGAGGGCGTGGTGGCGGAGGGCTATCCGCTGCTGCAGAAGATTCCCGACGTGAACGAGCCGGCGAGCGGCTACCTGTGGGGCAATCTGGCGGCGCACGGCAAGAGCTATTACCACTTTGGCGAGTACATTGCCACGACGTTCTGCGGCGAGAAGGGCACGGACGATCCGCAACTGGGGCCAGTGCTGAAGGGCGCGAACTGCACACGCAAAGACGTTGCGCCGGGCGAGACGCTGCCCGCGGAGTGGGGCGGCGGCGTGAACAAGTGGCCGTGGGCCATTCCGCTGATTGCGGCCAACGTGGCGACGAAGCCGGAACTGGTGGGGCACTTTGCGCAGGAGGCTCCGGACTTTCAGTTGTCAGTCCCGGACCAGATTCGCGTGGATATTTTTGAGCGGCACCTGAAGCAGTGGATCGCGGACCGCGAACAGGGGCGGGACACGATGCCGAACTTTGTGATGCTGCGGCTGGGCAACGATCACACGGCGGGCACGCGGCCAGGCGGGCCGACGCCGAAGTCGTCGGTGGCGGATAACGACCTGGCGGTGGGCCGCGCGGTGGAGGACATTTCGCACTCGGCGTTCTGGGACGACACGGCGTTTTTTGTGCTGGAGGACGATGCGCAGGACGGCGCGGACCACGTGGACGCGCACCGCAGCTATGCGCTGGTGGTCAGCAAATATGCGCCACACACGGCAGACGGCGCGCCGTTTGTGGATAGCCGGTTCTATTCAACGGTGAGCGTGATCCGCACCATGGAGACGCTGCTGGAACTGCCGCCGATGAACAACAACGACGCGTTTGCGTCGCTGATTGGAAGCCTGTTTACGGGGCCAGGCGACCAGACGCCGTACACGGCGGACTCCACGAACCGCGACAACGGGCTGATCTACACGGCGAACGCGAAGAAGGCGCCGGGTGCGGCGGAGAGCATGAAGATGGATTTTCGTCATGCGGACCGCGCGGACGCCGAGAAGCTGAACGTGATTCTGTGGCGTGACGCGATGGGCGCGAAGCCGGTGCCAGCGATGATTACGGCGCACCACGCGAAGGCTCGCAAGGATGACGACGACTAGCCCGCGTCCGTTTAGACTGACGACATGACGAAGCGGATTGGTGTGCATCTGGGCACGGCGGGCGGAGCCTCAAACGCCGTGGAGCGCGCGCGGGAGATTGGCGCGAACACGTTTCAGATTTTCTCGTCGAGCCCGCGAATGTGGCGCGCGCCGAAGGTGGATCCGAAGCAGGCTGAGCGCATGAAGGAATTGCGCGCCAAGCTGGACGTGGGTCCGTTGGTGATCCACACCAGCTACCTGGTAAACGTGTGCAGCCAGAACGAAGAAGTGCGCGAGAAGAGCGTGGGGGCGTTTCGCGGGGAGATTGAACGGGCGCTGGCATTTGGCGCGGAGTACCTCGTGCTGCATCCAGGGTCGTGGAAGGGGCTCACGCGTGACGAGGGGTTGAAGCTGGCGGCGGAGTCGATTGAGCGGGCGATTGATGGGCTGGGATGGCAGGGAACTCCATTTCACATCCTGATTGAAAACACGGCGGGCGCGGAGTTCTCACTGGGTGGGAGCTTTGAGCAGGTGGCGGAGTTGGTGGCGCGGCTGCGCGCGCATGCGCCGGTGGGTGTGTGTCTGGACACGTGCCACACGTGGGTGGCGGGTTACGACATTGTGAGTGAGTCCGGCTACGCGGAGACGATGCGGCTGGTGGAGCAGACGGTCGGGTTCGACGCCGTGCGCGTGTGGCACTGCAACGATGCCAAGGCTGAGCGCGGATCAAAGCTGGACCGGCATGAGCACATCGGGCAGGGCACGATGGGCAACGAGGCGTTCCGGCGGCTGCTGCATGACGAGCGGTTTGCGCACGCGGCGTTTATTGCCGAGACACCGGTGGACGAGCCGGGCGACGAGGAGCGGAACGTGCGGGTGCTGAAGAGTCTGGCGGGGTAATTTGTCTGTACCATTGTGCCGTGAAGCGGTACAGTGGTACATGAGAGACGCGCGTGATTCTCACCTTCAGAGATCGGTGGCTGCAGAACTTTTTTGAACACGACCGCGCAAGCCGTAACATCCCGGCGGATCTGGAGCCGAGGCTGTTTCGCAAGCTGCAGTTGATGGATGACGCGACCTGCGACTCGGATTTGCGAGTTCCGCCGAGTAACCACTCCGAGAAGCTGCGCGGCAAGCTGGCTGGGTGGCACTCGATTCGCGTGAACGCTCAGTGGCGGCTGGTTTTTCAATGGGATGGAGCGAAGGGTGAAGCGGAAAGTGTGTACCTCGACAACCATAGCTATCGCTGAGGTGCGGAAATGCTGATTACGGAACGCAAGCCGGTGAGCGTGGGCGAGATGCTGACCGAGGAATTTTTGGAGCCGATGGAACTGACGCAGGGTGCGTTGGCTGAGGCGATGGGAGTACCTCGCAAACTGGTGAACGAACTGTGTAACGACCGGAGGGCGGTCACGGCGGATACGGCTCTGATACTGGCCCGGGTATTTGGCAACTCACCGGAGTTCTGGCTGAACGTGCAGAGGCGCACGGAGTTGTGGGAGGCTCTGCACACGCCGAAGCGGCGGAAACGGATCGAGCAAGCTCGTATGCTGCGGCCTGTGGCGTGATCCGGCCCGCGCCAAGGGCCCTTCCTTTACACTTGATAGGTTATGGCGGAAGAGAAAGAACTTCGTTACGATCCGGCGGCTATTGAGCCGAAGTGGCAGGAGCGCTGGGCTGCGGACCCGGCCCTGTATGCGGCCGAAGCGGCTGATTGCGGCAAACCCAAGTATTACGTGCTGGAAATGCTGCCGTATCCGAGCGGCCAGCTGCACATGGGCCACGTGCGGAATTACGCAATCGGCGACGCACTGGCGCGGCAGCGGTGGATGCGCGGCTACAACGTGCTGCACCCGATGGGGTGGGACTCGTTTGGCTTGCCCGCCGAGAATGCGGCGCTCAAGAACAACACGCCTCCGCGCGAGTGGACACTGGCAAATATTGCAGGGATGAAGAAGCAGTTTCTTCGCCTTGGCATGGGCTTTGACTGGGCACGCGAGGTGACAACGTGCCTGCCGGAGTACTACCGCTGGAACCAGTGGTTCTTCCTGAAGATGTATGAGAAGGGCCTGGCCTACCGCAAGAAGAGCAAGGTGAACTGGTGCCCCAAGTGCGCCACGGTGCTGGCCAATGAACAGGTGGTGAACGGCTGCTGCTGGCGGCACGAGGACACGCTGGTGGAGCAGCGCGATCTGGTGCAGTGGTTCTTCCGCATCACGGCGTACGCGCAGGAACTGCTGGACGGTCTGGACAAGCTGGAAGGCTGGCCGGAGAAGGTGCGCACGATGCAGCGCAACTGGATCGGGCGCAGCGAGGGGACTGAGGTCGATTTCGGGCTCGAGGGTGGCGCGGAGAAGATCCGCGTGTTTACGACGCGCGTGGATACGATCTTTGGCGCGACGAGCGTGCAGCTTGCGCCGGAGCATGTGCTGGTGGCGAAGCTGGCGGCGCAGAATCCCGCGCTGAAGGTGCAGGTGGACGCGCTGATCGAAGAGCAGAAGAAGGCGCGCGAGACCGGCGACATTGGCGGCATTGAGAAGCACGGCGTGCCGACGGGTGCGTTCGCAGTGAACCCCTACAACGGCGAGAAGGTGCCGATCTGGGTGGCGAACTACATCCTGGCCGACTACGGCACGGGCGCGATCATGAGCGTTCCGGCGCACGACGAGCGCGACTTCGAATTTGCGACCAAGTACGGAATCGCTGTGCGGCAGGTGATCAAGCCTGCGGACCCGGCGGCTGAGGAGCCTGCGCTGCCGTTTGTTTCTGAAGACGGCGTGCTGGTGGACTCCGGTGACTACAGCGGCCTGAGCTGCGAAGCGGCGCAGAAGAAGCTGCAAGAAGTGGCTGCTGCGGGCGCGTTTGGCGAGCCCAAGGTGACGTTCCGCATCAAGGACTGGGGCGTGAGCCGGCAGCGCTATTGGGGCACGCCGATCCCCATGATCTACTGCGAGAAGGACGGCATTGTGCCGGTGCCGGAGAATCAGCTTCCGGTACTGCTGCCGGAAAAGATCGAGATTACGCAGCAGGGCGGCTCGCCGCTGAGCCGCGTGCCGGATTTTGTGAACACCACCTGCCCCAAGTGCGGCGGACCGGCGCGGCGCGAGACGGACACGATGGACACGTTCGTCGACTCGAGCTGGTACTTCTACCGCTACACGGACGCGCGCACGGCGGCGGGGCCGTTTGACCCCAAGCGCGCGCAGTACTGGTTCCCGATTGACCAGTACATTGGCGGCGTGGAGCACGCGATTCTGCACCTGATCTACTCGCGCTTCTGGACGAAGGTGATGCGCGACCTGGGCCTGATTGTGAATGACGAGCCGGCGGAGCGGCTGTTCACGCAGGGCATGGTGATCAAGGACGGCGCGAAGATGTCGAAGTCGAAGGGCAATGTGGTTTCGCCTGACGACATGGTGGGGCGCTATGGCGCGGATGCCACACGCATGTATGCGCTGTTTGCGGCGCCGCCGGATCGCGATCTGGACTGGCAAGAGGACGGCGTTGCGGGTGTGAGCCGCTTCCTTGGGCGCGTGTGGCGGCTGGCGGCTAAGTATGCCGAGGCGGCAAAGGCCGGGCGCGGGGCTGCGCCGGACGCGCAGGGGAACGCTATTGCGCTGAAGCTGCAGCGCAAGCTGCACCAGACCATCGCCAAGATCACGCTGGACTTTGAGGGCCGCTGGCACTTCAACACGTGTGTGGCGGCGATTATGGAACTGGTCAACGAGATGCAGGCGGCGGATGCGGAACTGGCGGCGGGCACGGTGCCTGCGCCGGTGCTGTATGAGCTGCTGAAGAATCTGGTGCTGCTGATTTCGCCGTTCGCGCCGTTCCTTTCGGCGGAGCTGTGGGAGATGCTGGGTGAAGAGGGCAACGTGCTCAGAGCCCCATGGCCTGCGAGCAATGCCGAGCTTGCGAAGGAGGACGAGATCGAGATTCCTGTACAGGCGAACGGCAAGCTGGTGACGGTGGTGCGCGTGGCGGCGGATGCCGACGCGAAGGCCATTGAGGCCGCGGCGCTCAACGACGACAAGGTGAAGGCGCGCACGGCGGGCAAGACGGTGGTGAAGACCATCGTGGTGCCGAAGAAGCTGGTGAACCTGGTTGTGAAGTGACGCCGTGAAGTAGATGCGAGAGTAATGCCGGTGTGGGGGCGAACGCCCACCCTAGCGACAAAGACAAGAACGTCGCGAGGGTGGGGCATCCGGATCGGAGTGCTCAGGTTCCATAAGAGCGAGGCCGAATGGCGCAGCCAGTGCGTGGTACGCAGACGCTGATCGATCAGATGGGGTGGGTCTTTCAAAGGCCCGCCCCTGTTTTTTGTGAGATTGCGTGGCGCTGGATTGTGGGCGTGCCGCTGCTGGCGTTGGGCTGGGGGCAGGCGCGCGAGATTCTGCGGACGCTGCCGCTGGAGGCTGCGGGGCTTGCGAATCTCGATACGCGGAACCCGTGGGTTGCGGCTGCGCAGATTGCGGAGGCGTGGGCCCGCTATGAGCCGCGCGTCGCGGCGGTGCTCGAATGGTTTGTGCCGCTGGCACTGGTTGGCTGGTGCGTGGCGTCGGGCGTGGGGCGGGCGCTGGTGTTGCGGAGGATGGAGCCGCGCGTGCGGTTCCGGCCGCTGGCGTTGATCGCGCTGCAGGCGGCGTGGCTGGCGCTGTGGTGCGCGGTTGCGGGTGCGTGGTTCGCGGCGATGCGCTATGGCGCGGCGCGGCACATTGTGGTGGTGGGCGAGCCGGACCTGATCGGCTTTGCGATGGGCGTCATTGTGCTCTCGCTCGGCTTCTTCACGCTGTGGGCGCTGGTGAGCTGGCCGCTGGCGGTGGCTCCGGTACTGGCGCTCAGCGAGGAGCGCGGTGTGGTTTCCGCGCTGGCGGAGAGCTTCCGGCTGGGGAAGACGCTGACGGGCAAGCTGGTCGAGACGAATCTGGTGATGGGAATCGTGAAGCTGGCGCTGGTGGTGCTGGCGATGGTGTTCTCGGCTGCGCCGCTGCCGTTCAGCGATCAGCTTGGGCCAGAGGCCATGCGCGTGGTGTGGGGCGGGGCGGTGCTGTTCTGGCTGGTGGCCAGCGACTACTTACATGTAGTACGGCTGAAGGGGTACGTGGAATTTGTGCGGGCGCTGAGGGGGTCAGTTCACAGCTCGTAGTTCGCAGAGCAAGCCGCACGTGGGCAGGAATGAATCCAATCCCTCAGGGGCTAAAGCCCTTGTCATTCGGCCGATGTGATCGGCACGACTGAAGTCGTGCCCTTTCAAAACGGTACGCTGGTGAGTGCATTCCGGTCCGCTTACCGCAATGAGCGCTGCAAACTCCGCTCGGGTGATGGCGATGTTTCTCCAGCACACCTCAAGGCGTGAGACTATAGCGAAACCCGTCTCGGTGTATCCCGGAGACAGTGGCCTCCGTAATACGCGACCAGCAAGGCGTGGCGCCCTTGCAGATTTCCGGCAGGTTTCGCGCTAGAACAGCTTCAGGTGGATGACGAGGTACTTCTTGGGGTTCTCGCGGATGGCTTTGACGAGTTCCTGCGACTGGGCCATGGTGCCGTTGGCGTTGTCGTAGAGGGCGCGGTTCTGTACCAACTGGCCGAGTGTGCCCTTGCCGTCGTTCACGCCCTTGAGGATCGTATCGAGCTGCGTGATGGTGTCGTCGAGCTTGTGTGCGAACTCGGGGTCCTTCGCAGCTTTGCCCAGCGCGCCCTTGCCGTCGTTGATGTCGGCGAGCAGCTTGTTGGCGTTGGCGGCGGTGGCATTCAGGTTGTTATAGAGGGCGTCGTCCTTGATGAGCTTGCCGGCGGTGCCCTGTCCCTGTTCGATCGAAGAGGTGATCTTGTTCAGGTTATCGACCGTGGTGTTTGCCTTGTTGTAGAACGAGTCGTCGTTGATGAGCTTGCCGAGCGAGCCCTGTCCGTTGGCAATGGAGCCGGAGATCTTCTCGAGGTTGGCGACGGTCTGCGAGAGCCGGTTGGCGAACTGCTTGTCATTAATCAGCGTGCCGACGGTGCCCTTGTTGGAGTTCAGCGAGTCAGCCAGGATGGAGAGCTTGCGGACGAGCTGTCCGACCTCGTCGATGGAGCTCTGGCTGGAGCGGATCACGTCGCTGATGGAGGGCGAGCCGGTGGCGCGGAGCTCGGAATTATTGGGCGGCACAGGGCCTTGGGCCGTGGTCGAGGTGATGTCTACGTAGCTGTCACCGAGTACACCGGCCTGCGCAATGGCCGTGGTCGAGTCCGTATGAAGAAACGGCAGGTAGTTGGAGCCGATCTTCATGGTGACTTCGACGGGATTCGGATTGCGCTCAGGCACCACACGGATGCGGAGGACGTTGCCGATGGTGACGCCTTCCAGCGTAACCGGCGCGCCGTTCTTGAGGCCGGCGGCGTTGGCAAAGTATGAGCGCAGCATGATCTTGGATGCGAACAGGCCGCCGGTGGAGCCGGACATGAGGAAGATGAGGCCAACCAGCACCGCCATGGCCGCCAACACCAGGGCTCCCACCTTCAGTTGCGACCATTGAATCTCTTTGCGGCTCGGCACTTATGTCCTCGGAACGGTTGGCGGTTCGCTGCAGAGACTTCTACGCCTTGAGGATAGCAGACCGAGCTGTGACGGCGGCGTGCAGAAGAGGGCAGGTCAGCCAGCGTCTTCAAGGATGACGCTGGCCTGTGCGAGCGTGCCGGTGTGGGTGAGCGAGAGCGCCGCGTGGGCCACGCCGAGCGAGGCGGCCAGCTCTGCCGCGCGGCCGTGAAAGCGCAGGCAGGGGCGGCCGCCGGGGGCACGGACGACTTCGATCTCCAGCCAGTTGACGCCGTGGCTGATGCCGGTGCCGAGGGCTTTGGCACCAGCCTCTTTGGCGGCGAAACGTGCGGCCAGGCTTTCAGCAGCCTTGCGCTTGCGCATGCAGTAGGCCTGCTCCGCGGGCGTGTAGACGCGGTTGAGGAAGCGCTGGCCAAAGCGGTCGAGCGACTGCTGAATACGCGGAATTTCGGTCAGGTCGATGCCAGTTCCCAGGATCATGGCGCTACTCAACCTATATCACTGAAACTGGGCGCGCGCGGGGTGGTGCGAAAGCGGACAGTGAGGGCTGAGGACTGCGGTAACCAGTTTGGGAATCGGTTCTGTGCCAAAGAGAGTCAGCGACGTTCAACTCCAGCACATGGCTAAAATCTGGCGGCGGAGTACCGATAATGCGAACATGAAGCCTACGCCACTGACGGACGACGCCATTGACACGGCTCTGATGCCGTGGGCGATGCAGGTGCGGGGATTCTCATGGGAGGAGCCGGACCGGCTGGTGCAGACGCTGACAGGGGCGATTCTGGGCTGTGGCGGCTGGGTGCTGAGCCGCGGCGCGAGTGACACTGGTTCCGTGAACCTGCTGTTTGAGTTTGAGCGGCGCGTCTGCATCGACATCTACAGCGTGCTGGTGGCCGCGGGCGTGGACCTGACGCAGACGGGGCACCTGCGCTTCACTGAACTGTGCCAGTGCACGGCGCTGAATCCGGGTGCGTATGGCGGAGAGATTGCCAGCGTGGACCTGGAGGTGAAGACGATGAAGTTTGACGCGACGATGCGCGAAAACGCCGTGAGCGCCTGAAGACGGGAAACCTGAGAGGGAAATCGGGGGCCGAGGCCCCCGATTTTTTGTGCGCTATAGCGAATTTCCGGACAGGTGCACCCGAGAAGTACGACTCCTGAGTGGTTTCTTCCTCAAGAAAAAGCCACCTTGCACACATCTTGTGCGGGTACCGTGGTCCGGATTTCGCTCTACTTGCCTGCGTAAGGATCGTTGATGGGCTTGGCGCTCTCCTGCCAGGCGGTGTAGATCATGTCGCGCAGCATGCTGGCTCCGGCGGCAAGCCGGACCGAGGTGAAGGCGCGCGAGGCGGCAGAACCTGCGCCGACGAACCCGCCACCCTTTTCGAGCTTGTAGACCTCTTCGACGTGTGTCGCGCTCGAGCGCAGGTAGGCAACGTAGGTGTCGAAGATGTCGCCGTCGATGGCGTGTACGGGCGTCATGCGCGGCTCCACGTCCAGCGCGGCCAGGTTGGCACCAACGAAGGGCCCCTCGAACTGCCAGTGGATCTTGTGCTCGGTGGTGTAGCCGTTGGGGTTGGGGCCGGTCCATCCGTTGTACTGGATGGAGGTGTGCAGCGGCTGCGCGCCGTCGGCGACGTAGTGGCCGAGCCAGCCGGCGTAAAAGATGGCGGCCTGCTCAACGCTGTGGGTGTCTTTGTGCTCGGCGGAGAGGCGGCGGTACTCGCGCAGGGCGATCTTGAGGCGCTGCCAGACCTCGAGCGTTTGCCAGGGCTGGAGGCCGATCTTCTCCGGGCGCTGGCCGTGGGCAAAGGCGAGGGCCTCGAAATCGAGGCGGCGGCGGGGCAGGGGGCCGAGCGCGTCGGCCAGTTCGAGGTCGATGAAGTGCTCGGGAGCCTGGGCGGAGACGAGTTCGGACTCGGCGGGATTGCGCCAGCGGTCGGGTTCGGGGCCCAGGTATTCGATTTCGCGCAGGGCTTCAGTCGAACGCAGGAAGGCTGGTGTGTCCGCGGGCAGATGGCTGGCGGCCAGCCGGTTGATGAGGCTATGTCCTTCGTTTCCCCACGCGTAGCCGGGGCGCGGCAGAGCCAGAACAAGGACGAAGAGCGGAGCAGCAAAGGTAACGGAACGGATGAAGCGCGACATGGAGCCAGTATACGGGCGGGGCCGGATGTGCGCGGTGGGTACCGACGGTGGTCACCGGCGTAACAGCCGCCGTGGCGTTGCGGGTTCAACCGAATGATTTCTGAGTAAGATAGCAATAAACGCGGTGTAAGGTACGGACGGCGGCCGTGCGCAGTTCGGCCCCCATGCGATTTGCGCAGGAGAAGTCCTGTGCCACGGAGCGATGGTTCGGATGGAAAACAGCACAGCCCGGCAAGCGAAGGGAGCGACGAGACAGACCTCGTCCTCCGTCTGGTCTGCGCTTGCGGTGCTGTCACTGGCCATGGCCGCGGGCGCCATTACCGCGCGGCTGGAGGCTGGTCCAAAGTTCGATTGGCTGCTGCTGATGACGGCGACGACGCTGGTGGCCGCTGTGGCCATGCGTCTGATGGCGGACAACGCCGCGGAACGCGAAGCGGCGACGCAATACGCAGGTGATCCACTCCGTGACCTGTTGGACTCGACCGGCCCCATTGTGATCTCGCTGGACCTGGACGGCCGCGTGACGTATGCGAATCCGGCGGCGCAGCGGCTTCTGGGATATCACGAAGAAGAGTTGCAGGAGCAGAAGCGCGCTTTCTCACTGCTGGCGCCGGGAGAGGGCGTGCGGCTGGTGGCGGAGATGCAGCGGCTGTGCGGAATTGACGGCGCTCCCTCTGACACGCCAGAGAGCCGGTTGGAAGCCTTTGCGCAGATGCTGCGCGCCATGCCGCCGAGCCAGGTACCGAGTTTTGAAACGCAGCTCCAGCGCAAGGACGGAGCGCTTTTTCCTGTGAGGCTTCATCTCTCTGCGTTGCGCAATCAGGAAGGTGAGCTGACAGGGCTGGCGGCGGTGGCGCTGGACTTGACCATGATGGTGCGCCGCGACCAGTGGAAGCGCGAGGCGCGTGAGCGCTACCGCGACGTCTTCGAGAACTCCACGGAGATGATTGCCACGCTGGACCTGACGGGGCGGTTTCTTTACATCAACCCAGCGTGGAAGCGCAGCTTTGCAAATGCTGCGGGTGAGGGAGACGCGGAGTTCTTTGAGCAGGCATTCAGCGCGGACAGCCGGGCCGATGCGGCGGCGCTGATGCGGCGCGTGCTGGAGGGCGAAACGATTGACCGCGCACCGCTGCGCAACGAGACAGCGGACGGGCACCTGCAGGAACTGGAAGTGAGCCTGCACCAGCGGCGTCGAGCGGGCAAGGCGATGGCTGTACAGTGCATGATCCGCGACGTGACACAGCAGAAGCAGCGCGAGCACCGGCTGACACTGCAACTGCTGGTGACGCAGATCGTCGGCGAGAATGTTTCCTCAGACATGGCGGCCAAGCGTGTGCTGGAGGCGCTGTGCGTCTCGCAGGGCTGGGACGTTGCCATCAAGTGGGACATCAACCGGGACGAAAACAGGCTGGAGTTCTCAACCGCGTGGGGCGTGCCTGGAAAGCTGGCCGAATCGCTGATCCAGGAGAGCATGGGCTCTGCGCTGAGTCCGGGCGGCAGCCTGCCTGGCCGCGCCTGGCTGGAAGGGCGGCTGGTGTGGATGGCAGACCTGGCAGCGCCCACCGCCGATGTCCGCGCCAAGATGGCGCTGCGCCACCGGATGTGTTCCGGCTGGGCGGTGCCCGTGCAGGTGGGCAGCCAGGTGCTTGCGGTGCTGGAGTTCTATTGCCACCTGAAGCTGCGCGAGGACCGCGAGACGCGTGCGGCGATGGAGACGGTGGCGGCGTCACTGGGCCAGATGCTGGCGCGGACGCGTGAACGCGAGCGCGCCGAAGAACTCAGCCGCCAGCAGAAGATTCTGCTTCACTCGGTTGCGGACGGCATCCTGGGTTTGGATCGCAACGGGCTGGTGCGCTTTGCCAACCCGGCGGCGGTTCGACTGCTCGGTGCGCCTGCGTCAAGCCTCATCGGCAAGCGGGTCCACGAGCTGGTGCACGGCACGGCTCCGGAAGCGATGCGCTGCGGAGCAGACTGCGCGCTCCGGCGTGCGGCTTCAGCGCGCGTGCCCGCCACGGGTGAAGACACCATCTACCGCGCCAATGGCATGGGCTTTCCGGCGGAGTTCTTCCTGAACCCGATTCTCGACCAGGGACGCAACTCGGGCTCTGTGCTCAGCTTTCGCGATATTACGCAGCGCTACGCACTGGACCGGCTGAAGGACGAGTTTGTCTCCACGGTGAGCCATGAACTGCGCACGCCGCTCACGTCGATCCGCGGCGCGCTGGGCCTGCTTACCTCAGGCATTCTGGGCGAGGTGAGTGACAAGGCCGCCAACCTGTTGCGCATTGCGCTGAGCAACTCTGACCGGCTGGTGCGCCTGATTAACGACATTCTGGACCTGGAGCGCGCGCAGAGTGGACGCGAGCCGCTGGTCTTCCGCCCGGTGCAAATGGGGGAGATTGTGCGGCAGGCGATGGACGGCATGCAGCTGATGGCCGAGTCGGCCGGCGTGATGCTGATCCACGACAAGACGCAGGTGGAGATTACGGCCGACGCGGACCGCCTGCTGCAGGTGCTGACCAACCTACTGTCAAACGCCGTGAAGTTTTCGCCGCCGAATTCGGCTGTATCGATCATGCTGCGGCCCGGCTCGAGCGGCGTTACGCTTTCCGTCATCGACCAGGGGCGCGGCATTCCCGCAGACAAGCTTGAAGCCATTTTTGGCCGGTTCCAGCAGGTGGACGCATCGGACTCGCGGCAGAAGGGCGGCAGCGGGCTGGGGCTTGCCATCTGCCGCGCCATCATCTCGCAGCACAACGGCCGTATCTGGGCTGAGCGCAACCCGGTGCGCGGCTCCACGTTCCGCGTATTTCTGCCGTATCACCCTGCGGCGGCGTCGGCCAAGCCCAAGTCACTGCCCGGAGCCGATGCGCCGGGTCAGGGTGTGGTGCTGCTGGCGAGCGACAATGGCGCAACGCGTCCGCTGCTGGGCGCGCAGTTGGCTGACCACGGCTACCGCATTGTGGAAACGGCGGCGGCGGATCAGGCGCTGCTTGCGGCGCACGACGGCGTCGAGGCGATTGTGGTGGACGCCGGGCCTGAAGGCAGGCAGGGATGGGAACTGGTGCCGCAGTTGCGGCGCTCCAGTCCAGAGGCTCACACGCCGCTGCTTCTGCTCAGCCTGGATACGCAAGAGAATCACAACGGCCACCTGCGGATGGGTCCGGAACCCGCCACGGCGCTGTGCTCCATTGGCGAACTGGTGCGCGTGCTGGGCGGCAATGGAGAAATGCCGCGCGTGCTGGTGATTGAGGCCGACAAGGAGCGCGCGCTACTGGTGGGTGAAGCGTTCTCAGGCGAAAACTTTGTGGTCAAGCTGGCGCACAGTGGCGAGCAGGCCATGGACGAGTGTCTCGGCTTTCAGCCGCATGTGGTGGCGCTGAATCTGGATCAGGCGGAGAGTGATGGCTTTAGCCTGGTGGACCGCATGCGCGAGCAGGAGATGCTGTTCCGCATGGTGGTGGTGGTGTATGCCGGGCGCAGGCTGGTGGCAGCTGGAGCGGGGCGTCAGGCGTCGGATCCGTCGGGGCTGCTGCAACGCGCGCATGTGCAGCCAGGGCAGTTGGAGCGGTTGCTGCTCACTCTGCTGCGCGGCTCGCACCAGGTCGACATGGAGGAAGTGACGCCTCGCATGCCGGCACGGACTCAGTAGGCGTCGCGGAGTTTACTGTGGCGGTTCTTCTTCCTGGGGCCGCGTATTGAGAGTGGCCGCAGCGGGCCAGGCGAATCTATTCTGAATAAGCAGCAAGAGTATATTTTCATGGCGCATCGAATCCTGATCATTGACGACGAAGACGACATTCGCGAAGTGGCTGCGATGAGTCTGGAGACTGTGGCCGGCTGGGAAGTGGTGGTCGCGAACTCCGGCACGCAGGGACTGGCACGCGCAGCGATGTACAAGCCGGATGCAATTCTGCTGGACGTGATGATGCCGGGGATGGACGGGCCGACCACGTTTCGCGAACTGCGCAAGAATCCTGACACAGCACAGATCCCGGTACTGTTTCTGACAGCAAAGGTGCAGGCCACTGACCGGCGGCGCTTTGCGGACCTGGGAATTGAGGCAGTGCTGGTGAAACCGTTCGATCCGATGACCCTGTCGTCGCAGATCTCCGCGGCTCTGGGCTGGAACTGAGACGCACGCATGGCGGACGCGGCAGTGATTGCAGCGGCAATGCAGCGGATGTGGACGCAGTTTCGTCCGCAGATGGAACAGCGCGTGGATGTGCTGGAGACTGCGGCAACTGCGCTGTCCCAGGGACAACTCAGTGAAGAGCAGCGCGCCGCCGCAGCGAAGGCTGCCCACACGCTCGCGGGCACTCTGGGAACGTTTGGGCTGGTTGAAGGCACTGCGCTGGCGCGCGAGGCTGAGCCGGTCTTTGCTGCAGATGCACCGCAGGATGCGGGCAGGGCCGCGCGTGTGGCGGCCATTGCTGCGGCATTGCGCGCAATGATTGAAGCAAAGCCGTGAGCCTGAACGCGGCAAGCAGGTACACTCAATCTTGGTGATCATGCACGATTCCTCCGCGCATCAGTTGGACTTTACCTTCGACGAAGCGCCGACGCGGCGCGTGTGGCCGGTCAGCCGGCTCGTGGAGGAAGTTCGCGCGCTGGTGGAAAAGCAGTACCTGGATGTGTGGGTGGAAGGGGAGATCTCCAACCTGCGTCCGGCACCTTCAGGTCACGTGTATTTCACGCTTAAAGATGCAGATGCCCAGTTGCCGGTGGTGCTGTTCCGGCGGCAGTCGGTTCTGCTGCGATTCCGTCCGGAGGATGGGCTGCATGTGCTGGTGCGCGGGCGTGCCAGTGTGTATGCGCAGCGTGGCCAGTTGCAGCTTGTGGCTGAAACCATGGAGCCGGTGGGAGCGGGATCGCTGCAGCTTGCCTTTGAGCAGTTGCGCGACCGGCTGAAGGCCGAGGGCCTGTTCGACGCCGAGCGAAAGCAGCCGTTGCCCGCGTTTCCGCGCACGGTTGGCATTATCACATCGCCCACGGGCGCAGTGATTCGCGACTTTCTCAACATTGTTAAGCGGCGGCATGCAGGGCTGAACGTGATGCTTTATCCGGTCGCAGTGCAGGGAGAGTCAGCTGCCGCTGAAATTGCCACGGCGATTGAAGATCTGAATCGCTCCGCGCAGGTGGATGTGATTGTGGTGGCGCGCGGCGGTGGATCGCTTGAAGACCTGGCAGCGTTCAACAGCGAACGCGTTGCGCGGGCCATCGCTGCGTCACAGTTGCCGCTGGTTTCAGCCGTTGGGCATGAGACGGACTTCACGATTGCGGACTTTGTTGCCGACCTGCGAGCACCAACGCCTTCGGCTGCTGCGGAGTTGATCACGGCTGCGCAATACGGTGTGGCAGAGCGGCTGGCTCAGAACGATCTGCGGCTGGAGCGTGCCATGCGTTATCAATTACTGCAGGCGCAGCAGCGCGTGGCGAGCCTGCACGCGGAGCGCGCTGAGTGGCGCATGACGGCGCAACTGGAGCAACTTGGGCAAAGGCTGGACGACGCACGGTTGCGGCTTGAAGGCGAAGTCGCGGAAGATCTTCGCGCACGCGCGGGCCGCGTACAGGAGTTGGAGGCGGCTGTGCTGCGCCACGATCCGCGCCGGATGCTGGCTGCGACACGCGAGCGGTTGACAGTGGCGCGGCATCGGCTCGATCGCGCATGGGAACGTGTGGCGCATGAAGCGCGCACACGTGCGCATGCGGCAGAAGTGCGGTTGGATGCGCTCTCGCCGCTGGCAGTGCTGGACCGTGGCTATGCGCTGGTGCAGGGCGCGGATGGGGCGGTGATTCGCTCAGCCACGCAGCTTGCGCCCGGAGACAGCGTGACCACGCGGCTGCGCGATGGAGCGTTCTCGAGCCAGGTGCTTGAGACACACGCGACCGTTCCGGCAGCGCACAAACGAAGCAGAAAGAAGTGAGGAAATGAGCAATTCAACGCGCAAGCTTTTCGGAACTGACGGAATTCGCGGCATTGCTGGCGAGCCGCCTCTGGACGCAAAAACCATCTACGCAACCGGCCTGGCGCTGGGGCACTCGCTGAACAGGGGCGGCGTTGCGCCGCGCGTTCTGCTGGGGCGCGACACGCGCGAATCCGGTCCGTGGATTGCGGCGACGATGGCAGCGGGACTGCGCGAGACGGGTGCGGTGGTCGAGAGCGCGGGCGTCATCACGACGCCGGCGGTTGCGTTTCTGGCGCGGACTCACGGATATGCTGCGGGCGTGGTGATCTCCGCATCGCACAATCCGTGGCACGACAACGGCATCAAGCTCTTCGGCGGCGACGGTTTCAAGCTGCCCGATGCGGTAGAACTCGGCATTGAGAAGGAGATTCTGGAGCACGTTGCGCGGGTGGACGCACCGGACCCCGCGAAGCTGCCCGCAGTGGAAGACAACGCCGCACTGCGCGAGGACTACATTCAGTTTTTGATGGATGCAGTGCCGGGCCTGCGCCTGGATGGGCTGCGCATTGTGGCCGACTGCGCGAACGGAGCCGCATCTGCGATCGCACCGGAACTGTTTCCGCGGCTGGGCGGCGAGGTGACGCTGCTCAACATTGCACCGGATGGCAGGAACATCAATGCGGGTTGCGGCGCGTTGCATCCGCAGTGGGTGGCCGCTGAGGTTGTCTCGCGCGGTGCTTCGATTGGACTCACGTTTGACGGCGATGCGGACCGCTGCATGCTGGCTGGCGCGCACAACAACGTGATCAACGGCGACGCGATTCTGCTGATGGCTGGGCGCGACCTGAAAGCGCGCGGGCTGCTGAAGGGCGACGTGGTGGTGGCGACGACCATGTCAAACATGGGGCTTGAAGCTGCGCTGAAGCGCTCGGGGATCAGGATGCTGCGCGCGCCGGTTGGTGACCGTTATGTGCTTGAGCAGATGCAGCAGCATGATGCTTCGCTCGGCGGAGAGCAGTCGGGGCACATCCTGCTTCCGCACCTGGCCACGACGGGCGATGGCCTGATGACGTCGCTCGTGGTTCTTGACCTGCTGGCGCGCAGCGGCAAGAGCGTGGATGAATTGACGGCGGATCTGAAGGTGTTTCCGCAGGTGATTGTGAACGTGAAGGTGCGCGAAAAGAAGCCGCTGGAGGCGATTCCAGCGATTGCTGCGGCGATCCGCGCGGCAGAGAAGGATTTGCAGGACGCAGGGCGCGTAGTGATTCGCTACAGCGGTACTGAGCCACTTGCGCGCGTCATGATTGAAGCGGAGAGCGAAGAACTGATGCGACGCCACGCGGAGGCAATCGCAGGTGAGATTCGCAAGGAACTGGGCGTCTGAGTTGGCAATCACCTGACAGGGAGCGCGGACGATGGAAGTGAGTAGCACGAAGCAACGCAAGGATGGCCTTCTATTCGTCGTGCTCGGCAGCGTTATCTTCGTGCTGCTTGGGTTGACGTTTGAGTATTTTTCTCCTCATCCCATGCCGGATTTCCGGCTTATATACAACAGCAACCGCTGCTTATTGCAGGGGCTCGATCCATACCAGAGAGACCAGTTTCTTAAGGTGCTCCTCGCAGATGGCGTACAGTTGGGTACAGAGCCTCAGCGCAGCCAATATCTGGAAATGGCCCGCTACCTGTATCCGCCGACGAGCGCGGTCCTTGCACCATTGGCGTTGTTGAACTGGGATGCGGCGCTGCTCGTTTGGTCGCTGCTTCTCGCTGGGCTATTCGTCATTGCATCTCTCTGTATGTTCGATGCAGCAAAGGACCAGGCACCGCTGCTTGCTGGGCTGCTACTGTTTGGATATCTTGCTACCAGTCAGCTCCAGCTTATAACTGGGAACGTGGCTGCGATAGCGATAAGCCTATGTTTGATTGCCTCGTGGTGCTTCCTTAGCGAGCGCTTCGTCTATGCGGGCGTAGTAGGGTTCGCGTTGGCTCTTGTGCTTAAACCACATGACTCAGGGCTGGTATGGCTCTGTTTTTTGCTGGCAGGAGGAATGCTGCGCAAACGCGCATGGCAGACTCTTGCAGTTGCATGTGCAGTGAGCATTTCACCCATTCTGTGGGTTAACGCTCTGGCGCCCAAATGGCTCATAGAACTTCGTGCGAATTTGACTGCTCTATCTGTTCGTGGCGGCTTGCTTGATCCGGGGCCAACATCGATGGCGGGTCATGGATTGGCCATGATTGTCGATCTGCAGACAGCCTTCAGTGTGTTTTACGACAAGCCGGAATTCTACAATCTGGCGACCTATGCCGTGTGTGGAGTTCTACTGGCGATCTGGGGCTACACCACTTACAGGTCACGCCCATCAGGGCGACGGGTCTGGTTCGCGCTTGCCGCAGTCTCTGCGTTGTCAATGTTGCCCGTGTACCACCGCACTTATGATGCGAAGTTGTTGATGCTTACCATTCCTGCCTGCGCAATGTTGTGGGTCGAGGGCGGTGTGTTGGCATGGCTTGCTCTGGCCGTCAATGCGCTTGGGTTACTGTTGACCTGCGATTTTTTCTGGGTGATGCTTCTGAGTTTCTTTAGCTCATTGCCTTCATGGATAAGCAACGGGCCCGTGGGCCTCGCACTGCAGATGATGCCGGTGCCGCTTACGCTGCTTGCCGTGGGAGTGTTCTACCTCTGGGTGTATGTCCGCGATTCGATTCGAGTGCGGAGTTGACTCTGGAATGCGGAGCGCGGAGTAGTGCGAGTGCGTCAGCGGTATTTAAGAATGCACCAGAAGGCGCGAACACCGTCGCGCCAGCCGATCTTCTTGCCTTCTGCGTAGGTGCGGCCGTTGTAGGAGACGCCTACTTCATAGACTCGGGCGCCGAGGCGCGCGACTTTCGATGTGATCTCCGGCTCGAAACCGAAGCGGTCTTCTTGAATGCGGATGGATTGCACCAGTTCGCGCCGGAAGGCTTTGTAGCAGGTTTCCATGTCCGTCAGGTTGAGGTCGGTGGCCATGTTGGAGAGCGTGGTGAGCAGGTGGTTGCCGACGGAATGCCAGTAGTAAAGGACGCGATGTGCGCCGACACCGCCCGCGAAACGTGAGCCGTAGACGACATCTGCCCGGCCAGCGAGAATTGGCGCGAGCAGGAGGTAGTATTCGGTGGGATCGTATTCGAGGTCGGCATCCTGGATGACAACAACTCCGGCCGTCGCGTTGGCGATTCCAGTGCGCAGTGCCGCGCCTTTTCCCTGATTTAGAGTGTGACGATGGAGCCGGATGCGGGGATCTGCTGAGGCCAGCGTGGTGAGCTTGTCCCAGGTGCCGTCTGTGGAGCAGTCATCGACGATGATGAGTTCCTGCACGGGCCGCTGCGCAAGCACCAGGGGAACGATGCCTTCAATTGTTGCGGCCTCATTGTACGCAGGCATGACAACAGACAGGCAGGGCTCAATCGCGTCGTTGGAAGTCATTGTGGACATGCTAGCATCGGCGCTGCGCGCTATGACATCAGGAGCGTCCGGACGAAGTTACCAACGTGGTGCTGGAGCTAGCTAGAGGTCGCGCCAGTTAGCTCCGAATGCAAGGTCCGCCACAAGGGGTACGTGCAATTCGACAACGTGCTCCATCTCGGCGCGGACCAACTCTGCTACTTCGGTCTCTTCCTCAGGCGGAACTTCAAAGAGCAACTCGTCGTGGACCTGCAGGAGCATGCGCGTCTTCAGATGGCGATCAGAGAGCTTGCGATCGAGCGCGATCATGGCGAGTTTGATGAGGTCGGCTGCCGTTCCCTGAAGGGGTGTATTGACGGCGGTGCGCTCGGCAAAGCCGCGCTGGTTTGGGTTGCGGCTTTCAAGGTCGGGGATGGGGCGCATGCGGCCGAAGAGCGTGCGTACGGAACCCTCACGGCGTGCAGCTTCCAGCGTCTTCTCAATGAACGCGTGGACGCCCTGGTAGCGCGCGAAGTAGCGGTCAATGTAAGCGCGTGCCTCAGCCTGCGGAATACCGAGCTGTGCTGCGAGTCCAAAGGGCGAGATGCCGTAGACGATGCCGAAGTTCACGGCTTTGGCACGGTTGCGCGTATCCTTGTCCATCTGGTCGGCAGGTACACCGAAGACCTCGCTCGCGGTCAGCGTGTGGATGTCCTCGCCGGTTGAGTAGGCACGGAGTAACAGCGGATCTTCACTGAAGTGTGCGAGGAGCCGCAATTCGATCTGTGAGTAGTCAGCCGAAAGCAGACGTGTGCCGGGGGCGGCAACGAAGGCTGCGCGGATTTCACGGCCCAGCTCCGTGCGGACAGGGATGTTCTGGAGGTTCGGGCTGACGGAGGAGAGGCGCCCGGTTGCAGTGGCTGCGGACTGGAACGTGGTGTGTACGCGCGCTTGCCCATCAGCGAGCATCGGCAGCGCGTCCACGTAGGTCGACTTGAGCTTGGATAGCTGTCGGAATTCGAGTACGAGGCGCGGGGCTTCGTGGGTTTCAGCCAGGTTCTCGAGAACATCCTGCGCAGTGGAGACAGACTTGCTCTTGCCGCGCGCAGGCGGTGCCGGAAGCTTCATCTCGTTAAAGAGAACTTCACCGAGCTGCTTGGGCGAATTGATGTTGAAGGTATGGCCGGCGAGTGCGTAGATACGTTCGCTGAGCTGGCCTATCTCAACTGCAAAGCGGCGCGAGAGGCCGTCAAGCACGGCAGTGTCAATGCGGATGCCAGCCTGCTCCATGCGGAAAAGAACGGGTGCGAGCGGAAGGTCGATCTGCGAGTAAACGCGGATGACGCTGGTCTTGTTTGCCTCTGCCTGGAGCGCGGGTACGAGTGCGTGGATGGCTGCGGCAGCGGCCGGAAGCGACGACGGCGTGGCCTGGTTGTGGCGCGCGGCCACGTCGGCAAGCGTCTGTGAAGCATGAGTGGGATTGAGCGCGTACGAGAGCAGCATTGTGTCGTCAATGGCTCCGCGCAGTTCCACATGCTGGGGTGACAGCGCGTGGAGCGTGAGTTTCCAGTCGTGTACACGCTTGGGAATGGCGGCATCTTCAAGCAGCGTACGCAGCTCAGGCGAAAGCGGCAGAAGCAGTGCCGTGCCAGGTTCGGCGCAGACACCAAGCTGGAAGTGTGCTTTCTTTTCGGCGGCTTCGACGACATCGAGCAGTGAGAGAGTTTGCGGGACGGCTTCTTCGTTCTCATCTGAAGCGGCACTGGCAGCATCGAGCGCGAATGCGAAGCCGTTTGCGCGTGCGGCGGCAAGGAACGCCGCAGTCTGCTCCTCTGTTGGCGCGTCAATGAGCGTCAGCGGAGGCGCGGAGGCCGAGGGGGCCAGCTCGCGGAGCATGGATGTGAACTCGAGCTCGGTGAAGAGCTCGCGGCAGGCCTCAACATCGGGTTCCTCGGTTTGCATTGCGTCCAGGTCGAGAGGAAGCGGAACGCGGCAGTCGATGGTGACGAGTTCCTTGGAGAGCAGCACGGCCTCGCGGTTCTGCTGGAGCGACTCGCGGTAGGTCTTGCGCTTCACTTCTTCCGCGCGCTCGAGAACGGCCTCGACCGAGCCGAACTCCTTGATGAGGTCCACGCTGCCTTTATCGCCGATGCCGGGCGCTCCAGGCACGTTGTCCACCGCGTCGCCGCGCAGGGCCATCACGTCAATGACCTTCTCGGGCGGCACGCCGAGCGTTTCTTCAACCTTGGCTGGGTCGAGAACGAGGTTGTCCTTCTGCGGGTTGAGGATCTTCACCTGTGGGGTGACGAGCTGCATCATGTCCTTGTCGCCGGAGACGATGAATACCTCGTGGTCTTGCTCAGCGGCCTCGCGTGCGAGTGTGCCGATGACGTCGTCAGCCTCGAAGCCCTCGGCTTCAAGGATGGGAATGCGCAGAGCCTCGAGCGCGCGGCGAATGTAGGGAATCTGGCGACGCAGATCGTCGGGCATGGCTTCGCGGTTTGCCTTGTAGCCCGCGTAGTCTACTTCGTCGAAGCTCTGCGTCTTCCCGTTCCACTTGCGCAGCGTGCCGATGGCGCGGGCGCGCTCGTCGCGGAAGACCTCTCCGCTGACGTCAAAGACGGCGGCAAAGTAGAGCGGAGAGAAGTCCTGCCGCAGCTTGCGGATCATGTTGACGAAGACGTAGACGGCCGCCGTGGGCAGTCCGCCGCGCGTGGACATGGGGCGGCTGCGCTGCATCGCGTGGTAGGCGCGGAAGATGAACGACATCGTATCGAGCAGGAAAACGGGCGGCTTGGTGTGGTCTGGCACGCTACCGAGTCTAACAGGGACAGCGTAGTGCCTTATGCATTGCTCTCTGGAGACGAATGCAAATTCCGCGTGAAGGCCCAGAGATAGAACGCAGCTGTGAGCAGCAGTAGCAAAGGGGCAGGACGACCTAGAGTGATGGCGATGAATTTTGCGAAGATCCCTGACGCGGTAATGGGGAGATGAGCGGTTGCGATGGACACAATCGTGAGCGGAATGTCCGCTGTGAAGAAGACTGTCATGGCTGTGAGTGCCAGGGCAATCTTGGCAGTAGCGCCATTTTCAGCCCGGAGCAGTGTGCAGGCTGGGATCGCCAGAAGCAGCAGTTTGGCGTCGTAGGAACGGTGATAGGTGATCAGCATGGAAAGCGCTGCGGCGGAACTGAGTGCCAGCCAGGCCGTCTCCGGCGTGAAGCGTGCCCGCAGTACGGCGCGAGCCCACGCGAGGAAGAGGATGCCGCACGTCAGGTAGGTGGCTGCGTTGTAAAACGGCGGACTGTTGCGCACGATGCTGAAGACTGTCTGCAGGTCGATGATCATGTCGGCACTGTTGACGCCGATGGACGTGGGGCCGGGCTCATTGATGCCGCCAGGTGCATTGATGACGGCGAGGTTGGCGCGCATCTCCGGCAACCAAGCGGGGGCGGCGAGTGAGACCCAGACAACCGCGGTGACAGTCAGCAATGCGGCGACGACCGCAGCCTGCAGAGCGCGCCTGCGTGGCACGCCGCCGGTCAGCACAAAGTAGAGCCAGACCAGTCCGGAATCGTGCGGCTTGAGCGTGAGGGCAACGGCAAGGCAGAGCACACCCAGAAGTTCGGCACGCGACGAGAGGAAGCACCAAACTGCAATGACCGTGAGGGCCACCACGAGCCCGGCGGTATTTCCCCCGGAAAAGACGATCTCGCAATTGGCGAGCAGTACACACAGAAGCAGCAGAGCGGCGCGTGGCGCGCGGTTCGCGCTCTCACGCCACATGAGCCATGCGGCGATGAGAAACGAGCTGATCAGCAGGCTGCTCCAAAGCGCCTGCGCAGTCGGCAGCGGAAGAAGGGTGAAGGGTGCGACAAACAGAAAGGTTGTGGGCAGGTTTACGTAGAGCGTGACCGCCTGGGTCCTGGCTGCGGATTCTCCCTGGTGGAGCGCCCCTGCCGCGGCATAGAAATTCTCGAGTTGCTGGGGATTATATGGATCGCAGTGATGGGTCAGACACTGCGTGCCGAAGTAGAGCCCAGGGAAGCCCATGATGCCGCCCGGCACACCGCGCGCGATCGAGAATCCCCAAATGATGGAGATGCAGGCTGCGACGGCGAGTGCGAGCAGGCTGGGGACGTGTTTCCAGTTGGCTTCAGGGGGCATGGCGGAGATCTTGCAAGCAGTGTACAAGGCGCGCGCTCAGCAAAGTGCGCGTGCCAAAGCGACGGTTACCTGAATGCATAACCAGCCGGGCTGCATGCACGCAAGAAGTGATGCTCAGGCGAGGAAGCAGGATTGAGAAGGATAGCGCGTTTTCGCTTGTGTAGATGCTAGACAATCAAATGCCGGAACTTGTGGTCGCAAGTTCCGGCACTTGATCCCGTGGTGGACTACCAGACCGGGTGATGCTGGGAAGGGAAGGTACGGATTGGGTCATACCCATGTATCCGGTTAATCCTTACCTCGCCTGCAAGCGGCCGGGTTCGTCGCTATAGCGTATCTTCGACACGGCTGAACGGTCGATCGGACTCTATCTATTCAAAGGAGAACCGATTCCGTTGTTGTAGTGCCAGTTCGTTGACTGATCGACTGGCACGCGTCCAGTGGAGAACGGCGCCTTGCGAGCACTGTAGATCGCCACCGGACAGACGAGAGCCTTACAGCGAGGTCTGAACCTTTGTGCTGATGGTGCCGAAGGCGGTGTTGAGCTCGGCCGACAGTGCGCTCATACCTGCGACGGCTCCGAAGGCGATCAGAGCGACCACGAGGGCGTATTCCACGAGGTCCTGACCTTCTTCGCTGGCAATCATGTTCTGCGCGGTGACAAACAGCTTGAGCATCATATTCTTCATTTTTCGGTCTCTCCTAAGTTTGGGTTGGTCCAGCCACGGGCCGGCTGACAGGGCGACTTGCAACTGCCGTGCCATTTGCTGGCTTTGTATAGCTAAGATTGAAATCCAACAACTTACGCGCCGTCAAGTTACTTTTTGGTGTATACGCGCGTATACGGCTGATGCGCTCTGTTGAATTCGAAGTACACATAACACGAAAGTGCAAGTGCAATTTTCTCGCTTGCGCATCAGTTCTAGACGCTCTCGGCAGATTGTTACTGAACGGCAGGTTCGAAGGCGAGCTGATCGCCGACGGCAGTGTCCCTTGGATCGATTTGCCCAGCAGCAAACTCAATGATGGAGTGGGCGCGGAAACAGGCGGAGAGGCGCCACGGCGGGACATTGGTGCGAATCTTGACGATTCGCTGACTGCGGTCGAGGTAGACCAGGTCGAGTGCGAAGCGCATGAAGAACGTATGTACGGATTCACATGGGACGATCCAGAGTGCTTCGCCCTTGGCAAGGCTGTTGCGCCCGAGGAGACCTTTGGATCGCGCCGGTGCTGTGTCAGCCAGCTCCGCCATGGTTGCAAGGACGATGCCGCGCGATTGATTGATAATACGCAGGCGGCGCAACGGAACGTTCGCGCGCGAAGAACCGACAAGGCTGCCCAGACTAGCCAGAGTCGTGCGCAGTAAGGACATGAGGAGTTTCTCCTGGGGAAGGGATGCAGCTTTCAAGGCGAGCCAGAGGGCGCCGCTGCGGGTGCTAGGACGTCAGAACAAAGGCCCGATCAGGATACGCTGATCGGGCCTTTGTTCGGCTTGGAGCGCTCAGGCTACGGCGTACTGCTGCTTGCTCCGCTCACTGCAGCACCGGCTCCTGCGCCGTTCATGCCGCTGGTTCCGCTGCTCACGTCAGACAACTGAGGCTCGGACTTAAGCGATTCGATCAGCTTTTCAACCGGCATGGATGCCGCGGCAGGCACTGCCCCCGATTCAGTGTCCGGCGTGTGCATGGGGGTGTTGGAGTTAGGCGGCATGAAGGGAATAGGTTCCTTCGGCCCAGGAATCGTCGAGCCGGATGGAACAGGGTTCACGATCTCCGGCGTGACGATGACGATCAACTCCGTATTTGACTTGGTGCGCTCCATGGACTGGAAGAACCGGCCCAGGATAGGAATGTCACCGAGGAATGGGATCTTTTCGAAGGTCTCATTGACGGTGTTGTTGAGCAGACCGCCGATGGCGAAACTCTGCCGGTCGGCAAGCTCGATCTCGGTCTTCACGCGGCGGACGGTCAGAGCCGGCTCGGAGTAACCCGAGACGGTGATTGCGTCGGCAAAGTCGAGAGCGCTGACTTCAGGAGCCACCTGCAGACGGATTGTTCCCCGCGGCGTGATGACTGGGATGAAGTTCAGACGGATGCCGTATTCCTTGAAGGTGATGGTGATGCCGCCGCTGCTGGAGCCGCTCTGCACCATCGGGTAAGGGTACTCGCCGCCAGCCAGGAAGCTAGCCTGCTTGCCGTTCTGCGCGAGGATGTTGGGCTCAGCCAGCGACTCGACCACACCCTTCTGCTCGAGAGCCTGGATCGTCACGCCGAGATTGATACCCGGGTAGAAGGCGTACAGGTTGAGATCGTTACTGATTGTGGCCGTAGCGGAGCTGGATGCGGACGTGATGCTTGGCGGCGTGAACTGCCCTGTGGACACCGTGCCGATGGTATTGCCTGCGCCAGTACTGAAGATATTCATGCCCAGTTTGTGATCCTTGCTGCGATCGACCGAGATGAAGCGCACCTTGAGCAGGATCTGGCGTTCCGACTCAGGCACCTTTACATTGAGCAAGTTGATGACCTTGCCGGCGGTGCTGGAGATCAGCACTGCGCGGCTAGCAGCAGTAAGATCGTCGACCGTACCGCGGAGGAACACGTTCGCTCCCTCAATCGATACGGAGACATCCTGACCGGGGAGTTCAGTGCGCAACTGCCGGCGGACCGACTCGAGCTGGTCATGTGAGGCGTACGTGCTGGCCCGGACGGTCACGTTGAAGAACTGGCGAGTGCCGCTGGCATCCCAGATGATCAGCGTGGTTTCACCGGCGGCTTTGCCGTTGACCAGCACCTGTGTCGGGCTTACTGCCTGTGCAACGGCGTAATCGCCGAGCCCCATGACGATCTGGCGAATAGGTTTGGCGAGGTCAAGTACGACGGACTTGCCCACCGTCACGGACAGATCGTTGGAGGCGTCCTGGATGGTAGGTCCAACCGGCTGCATGACCGGGGTCGCGGGCGGCGGAGCCGGGGTCTGAGCCGCAGGTGTTGCAGTCTTACCTTTTTGAGGTGCAGCCGTCGTAGTGGCATTGGCAGCTTCGGCCGCAGCTTGCGCGACAGAATGCGCCGGAGCGACCAGAAGGACAGTCAAAGCGCCGAGTGCGGCGAGAGTAGTGCTCATGCGTGCGTTCACTGTTGTCCCCCAGTCGAAGCAAATTTAGCTTCAGAACGCCGCTCTCCATTAATCACCGTGATGGTGAACGGCTGTGCCGCGGCGGGCCGCGCCTTGCGGCTCACGGTTGAGGCCTTGGGCTGAGGCTGCGATGAACCGCCGAACAGGTTAGTGATCTGCGTCTCCTTGACCGGGTTCACGGTGGTGTCCAGAGGATTGCGCAGCACTAGCTGGATCTTCATCTGGTTCGAAGCCAGAGCCAGAATCTGTGCATCCTCGGGGCTCACGAGCAGATTGACCACTTGGACCTGCTGCGGCTTGCCTTCGGCATCCTTCTGGATGTCTGTGCCGGCCGAGAGAACCTCAATGTTCTGCAGAATGGTGCGGGTCTGGGTCTCCTGGTTGTTGCCGCTGTTAGGCGGCACGCCGGAGACGAGCACATCGACGCGCATGCCCGGCGTTACGAAACCTGCCACGCCGACCACTTCATCGACCTTGACCGCGCAGGCACGCATGCCTGTCTTGATGGTGGCGGCAAGACCGCCTCCCGAACCCATCGGTGCAAGGCGGCTATCGAGTATGGGCTCTCCGTTATAGATATTGGAGATCGCGCCGCGTCCCACCACATCCTTGATCTGCGTGAGTGCGCCCTGCGGGGCGATGCCTGTTACGTTGACCAGTTTCACGTCGGCTGCGGCGAGAATGGTTCCGATTTTGACGTCGCGCGCAGCCACGACCATGGGCGAAGTGGGCAAGGGCTTGGATGCATTCATGCTCTTGCCCACCATCCGTACGATCACGTAGGAGCTTACGGATGCGACCACGAGGGCAATCAGGAGGATCACTAACAATCTTCGATTCATTTAGAAATCCTGTTGGGGCAACTGGGACGGCGGAGAGCCGTGTCGAGATTGAAGGTACGGGAACGACGGACACTTGCACATGAAAGCATCCCGTCGGGTTGAGGGTTGACCTTATCGACTGCGTTCAAAGAGTTGAATGACGATGAAGTATAGCACCAAAACATATGCAACCTTCCAGCAAAATAGCCACACTAGTCGCCCCTGCAAATTGAGCACAGAGCGGTGCCAATGTTGATTCGAATCTCCCTGCTGCCGGTTCTGATTTCTCTTCCATACTATGCGCATAGCAATGCATTGCGGTCCAGTTACTTTTGATTTCACATGAACAGGAGTACCGTTGCGGCGCTGCATGCCGTGCATGAAGCGTGAGACTCAGGGGGCTGCGACGCAATCAAAGGTCACTGCCTGATCAACGCCGCCGTGCTCTTTGGGCAGTGTTCTCCATGTAAAGTAGGGACTAACGCAAGAGGAGAGGAAGCCAATCCCCGATGGCGCAGCCCCGCCCGATCTCGCTGTTCACGCAAGAGCCACCGACGCATGAGAAGCCGTACTCGTTCCTGGTTTCGGGCTTCATGCATGTGGCTGTGGCCGGGCTGATTCTCTATGGATTCATCTTTGCGCCGCGAATCAACATGAAAGATGCCGCCGAGCGCTACACGCTGCGGCGCGTGGATCTGAACAGCGACGAATTGGAGCGCCCGCAGAGCGCGCCCAAAGGAATGTATCCGGGCCAGAGTGGTGCTGCGCAGAACGCCGCTGCGCACCAGGCGTCCGCCGCTGCCGCCGCGAGCCTGCGCCAGATTCCCAAGCTTCACGTTGCAGACCGCACGGTTGTGCAGCCGGATGTGCCGATCAACCCGGTCCAACTGAAGAAGACGCCGCTGCCATCAATGTTGCTGTGGGCGCAGTCAAAGCCGAATGTGAAGCTGCTTCAGGCGCCACAACCGGAGAAGATGGCGAACGTCAACGCCAAGCCGCTGCTGACGCGTCCCACGCCGCAGCTTAATGTTTCTGATGTGCCGATCACACCGACACAGTTCACCACCAATCGTCCGATGCCCGCGCCGAGCTCAAGCACGCCGGTTGAGGTGCGTGGGCCCGATCTGGCACAACGCATTCCACACAGCTCTGCAAATATCCCCGTCGAGTCGCCTTCCGGCGCAGTGATGTCGATTGCAGAGACGCGCCTTGTGCAGGGCACGCTTTATCTGCCCCCAGTGAACCAGACCGCGGCCGGCAATGCGACCGGGTCACTCGGCACGGGCAAGACCGGCAACTCGGCGCAGAATGGAACGGGCCACGGGCAGGGGACACTCAACGGCTCACCGCAGAGCCGCGGCACTGGCGGTGGCAACACGCCTGGCGGTGCAGGGAATCCGCATGGCACGATTGCCGGCGGAGGCGGCAGCTCGGGCAATGGCCCTGGCGCTGGCAACGGCAAAGGTAAGAACTCCGGCGGAGGCTCGGGTGGAGCCGGCATGGGCGCAGAGCCCGCATTCTCTCATCTGAACCTGCCGCCCAATGGCCAGTTCGGCGTCGTGGTGGTGGGTTCATCCATGACGGACGAGTTTCCTGAGACGGCCACGCTGTGGGGACAGCGGCTCATTTACTCGGTCTACCTGCATGTGGGGTTGGCGCACAACTGGATCCTGCAGTACTCGCTGCCGTCGAATGTGGAAGCATCTTCGGGCGGCGCGATGGCAAAGGTGGACGCACCGTGGCCTTACTACATCGTGCGTCCCAACGAGGCTCCGCAGTTTGTGAATGCCGACGCACTGATGATCCATGGATTCATCACGGAGACGGGACACTTTGAAGCTCTGACTGTCGCGGTACCGCCGGGCTATCGTCGCGGGCAGGCCGCACTTGCAGCGCTTGATCAGTGGAGGTTCCGTGCAGCAAAGCACAACGGCAAACCATGCCGCGTGGAAGCGCTGGTCATCATTCCGCAGGATTCTTATTAAAGATGAGGGAAGCAGGATCAGCGGAACGACAGGGCAGATTCCCGCGATGTCTGCTTGAGGCGCCCGAGGAATTTCTCAAGGGACTTCTTGTCTGCACCGCGGATGCGTTGACCGTCGCCTCCGGATGGCGCCAGTACAAAGGCAAGGCCCAGGCCATCACTGCCCCACCGAACCACGAGCGACTGCACGGCGATTGAGTCCTCAAGGTTCTGGCCATCGCTATCTGTGCGCTGCAGCGTCATCAGCACCATTGTGCCCGGGTACCAGCGCTCCTCGGTGAGCAGATAGAAACCCGTCGCGCTGATGTCTGCGATCTGGTAGGCGCGCGGCGCACTGCCGGTCCAGTAGTATGCCACCAGCCCGGGCAAAGGGTGGCGCGGCGCCTTGCGCCGATCTGCGGACAGCCAATTCTTGAGCCAGGCTATGAGCGAGCTGGGCTTTTCGGTAGTGGTCTCGAAAGTGCTCATATCGGTGTGCTCTCAGAACTACGCTTTGAGCGGGGCCCGTTCCCCGGAACGATGTACTGCAGGCCAGCGATGCGATTAGTGCGTCCCCATGAGAATAGCGCAGCGCGCCGGCTGCACGTTGAGATTGCCGAGGAAAACAACACCAGCGTAATCCTGCCCCGCTACCGGGCAAGGACATATCTGCATGTAGAAAACTGCCTGCGCCGCCGAGGACCATATGCAGGCTCCTCGGAGTGGCGGACAGGTTGAAGGTGCAACGCTGCAAGCGGAAAGTTCAGCGATTCCGGATGCTGGCGCGATTGGGCCGGCTTACTTGACGCGGGTACGGCGGCGCTGAATAAGAATGACCAGCACGATAACGAACAGGATGCCGGCGGCAACGCGAATCAGAGTAGTGCTATCCATGGATTTAATCCCCCCTGGCGAAATCTTGAGAATCAGCAACGGTGCAGTACTGCGCATCGACCGCACTGCGGTCAGGTGCAAAGGTGGCTTACTTGACGCGGGTGCGGCGGCGCTGGATGAGAATAACCAGCACGATGACGAACAGAACGCCAGCAACGATGCGAATCAGTGATGCTCCTTCCATGGTTCCCCCTTTCTGCGACTCTGTGTCATGGCGCGCAGCGGATCGAATCTGCTCTGCGCGCGGGTTTCAGCCTACTTGACGCGGGTGCGACGGCGCTGGATGAGAATGACCAGCACGATGACGAACAGAACGCCAGCGGCGACGCGGATCAGAGTGGTGCTTTCCATGAAATTCTCCCTTTTCTATTTGAAGAGCGTTTTGAACGAATCAGCCATCATGATGACTGCGGGTCCCAGAACCACGACAAACAACGATGGGAAGATGAAGAATACGAGCGGAAAGAGCAGCTTGACTGACAGCTTGGCCGCCTTTTCTTCAATCTCCTGGACACGCTTGGTCCTCAGCGTATCCGAATGTACACGAAGCGTCTTGGCGACGCTGGTGCCAAACTGTTCGGACTGAACCAACATCGACACGAGGTTGCGGACAACATCGACGCCGGTTCGCTCAGCCAAATGCTTCCAGGCGTCCGCGCGGGTGGCGCCAGCGCGCTGCTCCAGTGCAACCACAGAAAGCTCGTCGCTCAGGATGGGCTGGGCGAACCGCAACTCCTCAGCGGTGCGGGCTGTTGCCTGATCCATGCTGAGTCCGGCCTCAACGCAGATCACAAGCATGTCGAGGACGTCTGGAAGACCGCGCCGAATCTTGGCCTGACGATTTGAAATCAACTTGCCGAGGACGAAATCCGGGCCAATGAACCCAAGGCCTGCAGCGGCAATCAGCAGAAAGAAGCTGTGCAGCCCGAAGCCTGTAATCAGCAGCACGGCGATCAGGGTGAGAGGAAGCAGCACCTTGACACCGTAGAGGATCTTGATGGCGGAGTCTTCGCGGAAGCCAGCGCGCACAAGACGCTCCTGCGCCACCGACACTTCCTGCTCGCTCTTGGGGACCACCTTTTCAAACCGCTCGACAACGCCTTCCAGCACGTCACGAGTATCAAGAAGCGTTGTCTTGAGTGTCTTCTGCTCTTTAGTCCTGGGCGGGTTGATGGCTGCGCTGATGCGCGCCTGGATCGTCTCGCGGTAAAAGATGAGCAGGCCGGCGCTGCCGATCAGGACGAATACGGTGATGAACGCTGCAATCGCGACTGCCATAGGGCCTCTCTAGACGTCCATGTTTACGATCTTGCGGATGATGAAGCCGCCGATTACGGTCAGCGTGCCGGCCGCGTAGAGCAGTTTTTGACCAAGTTCTTTGGTCCACAGCAGGCTCATCATGTGCGGATTGATGAAGTAGATAGCGCAGCCGAGCACGGCAGGCAGTAGCGTCAGAATGAGTCCAGTGAGGCGGCCCTGCGCCGTGTGGGTCATCACCTGCCGCTTGAGGCGGAAGCGCTCACGGATCACTTCAGCGGTCTTTTCGAGCACTTCAGCCAGGTTGCCGCCGCTTTCCTTCTGGATCAGAATGCCGGTGATCACGATGCGCAGATCCTGAATAGGAACGCGGGTGGCCATGTTTTCAAGCGCGGTCTTGAGCTCCAGGCCGTAGTTTTGTTCATCGAACGTGATCTTGAACTCAGGTCCAACCGGGGCAGGGCACTCACGTGTCACCAAGCCAAGAGCGGAGTTGAGGCTGTGACCCACGCGCAGAGCACTACAGATCAAGTCCAGCGCCTCAGGCAAACCTTCCTCGAACTTCGCCATCCGCTGCTTGCGTTTGAAAAGCACGAAGCCCAGCGGCGCAAAGCCTGCAGCAGCGCCCACCACGAGCGCGAACAGAAGCGTGCCGGTACGCCAATAGACCAGGTAGCCGCCCGCGACAAACGCCGTTGCGCACATCAGCACAAGCCCGCCGACGGTCCACTTCACATCTGCCTGATGAAGCAGCCGGCGCAGACGCGGCGTGACTTCAGCTTTCCGCAGCAGTTTATCCATCCAAGGGATGCTGCTGAGCACTTCACTCTTTCGGACATCGACCAGCAGGTCAGCCATATCGCCCGGCGTGGCCGTGGTGGCCAGTGCCGAATCCAACCGCGCCAGCATGGCCTTGTCCTGCTTCGACGAGCCCACCCCGGTTGCCGCTGCAATCAGGACAGCCAGGATGAAAACAGAGATGAAGACAACTATCGTGATTCCCATCGCGTTCTCCCAGTCCTAGGCTCAGGCGACTTCCGTAACTCGCTCGAACAGCGCAGGCGGCAGGAAGATGCCAGCCGTGCGGAGTTGCTCGAGGAAGCGGGGGCGGATGCCGCTGGGCTTGAAGACGCCGAGCACTTTGCCGTTGGGGCCGATGCCCTTCTTCTGGAACGAGAAGATCTCCTGCATGCTGATGACGTTCTCTTCCATGCCGGTGATTTCGTGGATGCTGGTGCACTTACGGCTGCCGTCGCTCATGCGCGAGCACTGTACGACGATGGTGAGGGCAGAGGCGATCTGCTGCCGCACCGTCTTTTCAGGCAGGCTCAGGTTGCTCATGGCCACCATGGACTCCAGACGGGTCAGAGCGTCGCGGGCCGTGTTGGCGTGGATGGTGGTCATCGAGCCTTCGTGGCCGGTGTTCATCGCCTGCAGCATGTCGAACGCTTCTTCGCCGCGGCACTCACCGATGATGATGCGGTCGGGGCGCATACGGAGGCAGTTGATGAGCAACTGCCGCTGGCGGATGGCGCCCTGGCCTTCCACGTTCGGTGGCCGAGTTTCCAGGCGGACGATGTTCTCCTGTGCAAGCTGCAGTTCGGCTGCGTCTTCAATTGTGACGACGCGCTCATTCTGGGGAATGTACTGCGACAGAATGTTGAGGAAGGTGGTTTTGCCGGCGCCGGTTCCGCCGGAGATCAGTACGCTCAGGCGTGCGCGCACAGCCGAGGAGAGCAGTTCCATCATCTCGGCCGAAATACTCTTCAACTGTACGAGTTGGTTAGCGGCCAGCGGGCCGGTGCCAAAGCGGCGGATGGAGAGCGAAGGGCCGTCGAGCGCCAGCGGGGGAATGATGGCGTTGACGCGCGAGCCGTCAGGCAGGCGGGCGTCCACCATTGGTGAGGACTCGTCTACGCGGCGTCCGACGCGCGACACGATGCGGTCAATGATCTGGAGCAGGTGGCGGTCGTCGCGGAACGAGACATCGGCTCGCGTCAGCAGGCCGCTACGCTCAATGAACACGTGGTCCTTGTCGTTGACCAGGATGTCGGAGATCTTCTGATCTTTAAGCAGGGGCTCAAGCGGACCAAGACCGAAGACCTCGTCCAGCAGGTCGGTCTGGATCTTCTCCTGCTCGTCAAAGCTGAGCGGAACGCGACGATCACTGATGATCTCGCTGATGATGCTGGAAACGGCCTGGCGGGCCTGATTCGAATTGACGCGCGACAGTTTCTCCAGGTCGAGCTTGGAGATCAGCGTGCGGTGAACTTCCGATTTAAAATTTTCCAGATTCAAATGTTCCACGGGTCAACCTTCCCATCCGCAAATTTCTATAAAGTTAGCCAAACAGGCTGAAGCCCTTTTTCTTCTCCGGTTTGGCGGGCATTCCGCAGGCCGTGCGTGCCATGTCCTGAATTGCGCGCGCAATCATCGAGTCTTCCAGGGCCAACGGCGTGGCTTCGTTCTGCATGCGGCGTACTGTCACATAGTCGCTGGGGATCTTCCACTGTACGGGCCGTGTAAGAGCTTTGGCGATATGTTCCTCATCGACACCGCCCGAGCGGGGCATGAAGCGGTTCAGAACAATTTCCAGATTGGAACCGCCGTTTTTGAAGTATTCCGAAATGACGCGGTGCGAGTTGCGCAATTCCGGGATGCCGGCCTGCATGACGAGATAGACAGTGTCTGAGCGTTCAACCAGCGTTGAATTTGAAAAGTCAAACCGCGAGCCTACGTCGATCACAACGAAATCGTAGGTCTGGCGGGCGATGTTGATCAGCTTCTCCACCGCGTCGTTGACCACCTCGACCTGTGGGAACTTGCCCGGCGCTGCGAGAATGAACAGGCCTGAGCTGTGCTTGACCAGCAACCGCGAAAGGAAGTTCTGGTCCATACGGCCGTAGTTCTGCAGCGCATCCACGGTGGAGAACTGTGGCGTGATTCCCAGGTTGAGCGCAGCGTCGCCTAGCGGGAGATCCAGATCGATCAGCACCGCGTTTTGCTTGCACTCCTGGACCAGAGAGACGGCGAAGTTGCAGGCCACGGTGGTGACGCCGGAGCCGCCCTTGCCGCCCATGAACACAACCACCTTGCCGCTTGAGCCGCTGTGCCCGCCGCGAGAAGCCGGCCGCCGCGCCCAGGCGCGGTTGATGGCCTCAGTCAGCACTTCCAGGGCAATCGGGTGGGGCAGAAATTCACGGGCTCCCGCGCGCATGCAGTTCATCAGCAGCGTCGGGTCAGGATTCATGGAGTAGACCATGACCGTGACCGCGCCGCTGGCCGCAATCGCCTCCACCAGTTGCAGGGCGTAGTTCTGGTCGCTGTCCAGATCAATGATCACGACATCGAAGTCGGCCTCCATGGACTTGGCGGCTTCCTCCACCTTGCTCGGGTAGGCCGTGAACTCCTTGATGGAACTGACGCCGCAGCCCACAAGGGCATTCGCGACAATGCGGCGGCGCGTGTCGTGGGGGCCGATCAGCGCAACCGTCAAGCCGCTCGAATTGAGAAGATCCTGATCTGGGTTTGGCAAGTGGTTCGACATTCTTTGTTTGAGACTCCTGGCTGCTTCCGACGTTCTTTCGTCCATCGAACTACTAACTATATTGCCAGTGCCGCCCCTGGGCGCTGGCGCACAACTGCGATCTCAATGGGCAAATGCGAAAAACGACATCAGTGCCCCGATTGCAATGGCCGGGGCGTAGGGCATTTTACGCGCTTTCGGGTTGGAAAGCTTTAGCTCGGGATCCATCGTCATTCCGCGCTTTCTCCAGCCCAACAGCAAATTGCCCGACCCGGCAAACAATTCCCCCAGAAAACCTCCCCAGGCTGCCCAGGCTACCGCCATGATTCCTCCGGCGATGCCCGTGACGACCAGCGCAAAAAACAGCTGCTGCGGTCCCACCCATGCGCCGATGGCGGCGCACAGCTTTACGTCTCCCATGCCCATTCCGCCCATAACGGCCAGAATGCCGAATAGCAATAACCCGAGCCCCATCCCTTCCAGGCTCTGCAGAATCCCGATTCCGTGCCAGCTCTGGGGTGCGAACGAAAGCCCCAGCCCCCCAAGCAGATACGGAAACACAAGCCAGTTGGGGATTCGACGGCTGCGCAGATCGGTGACTACGGCGACGGTTAGAACGGCGACCGTTGGCCACCACGCAAGCGAATGCAACACAAGCCCTTAACCCCCATTTTCGACCGGCAGAAAAATGTTTATGTATGCCATTTTCGCCTCAAATCAGCATAAGTCAAGGCGTATTAATTCAATGCGATACACAGAAGTTACGGGGGGAGCCGGTCGGGTGATTCCAGCGCTCCCCGTTCCTGCTGCGTCTGCGATACACTGCGCCGCAGGTTTCTGGAGGTATCAATTCAGAAACATGCAGTCGCCGTAGCTGAAGAAGCGGTAGCGTTCCCGGACGGCGTGCCGGTAGGCGTGTAGCACCCGGTCGCGGCTGGCAAAGGCGCTAACCAGCATCAGCAGGCTCGACTGGGGCAGATGAAAATTCGTTAAAAGCCCTCCAACCAAGCGGAACTTGAACCCGGGAGAGATGAAAATCTCAGTGGTTCCCGCATGCGGCTCCAGCGGACGGTCTCCGGCAGCCTGGGCTGCGGCTTCCAGCGTGCGGACCACGGTGGTTCCCACGGCGACGATCCTGCGGCCTTCCGCACGGGCCCGGTTCAGGGCTGCTGCGGTCGCTTCCGGCAGGGTGTAACGCTCGCGGTGCAGATGGACCTCATCCACGCGCTCCACCCGCAGCGGCGCAAAGGTGCCCAGTCCCACGTGCAACGTGACGCGCGCAATCTCCACGCCCGCCGCCTGGATCCGGTCCAGCACCTCTGGCGTGAAGTGCAGCCCGGCGGTCGGTGCGGCCACTGATCCCCGGTCCCGTGCGTAGACCGTCTGGTAGCGCTCGCGGTCAGAGCCCTCGTCGCCGCGATGTATATAAGGAGGCAGCGGCATGTGGCCGATCCGCTCAAGCGCGGCGAAAAAGTCCGCGACCGGCGCAAACCGCAGCAGGCGCGCGCCGAACTCCCCGCGCTCCACAACCTCTGCCTCGAGCGCGATGGCCCCATCAGCGTCCGGGAATACCAGCCGTTCGCCGGTGGCGACTTTGCGGCCGGGCCTGACCAGCGCACGCCACTCGCCCGGCGCGGCGGCCGGTTCGGTCAGCAGCACCTCAATCTGGCCGGTCGGCTCCTGCCGCTCGCGGACCACGGTGCGCCGTGCGTAAAGCCGCGCCGGAATCACGCGGCTGTCGTTGAGCACCAGCAGGTCGCCGGGGCGGAGCAGGGAGGGGAAGTCGCTGAATTGTGCGTCGTGCAACCCGTCGCCCGCGCGCTCCACCACCAGCATGCGGTCTGAACCGCGCACTTCAGGCGGCTCCTGTGCAATCAGCTCCTGCGGTAGATCGAAGTCGAAGTCACTGACCAGCAGCCCGCTCATGCCTCCGCCTTTCCCAGGTGGGCAAGCGCCCGGTGCCGCGCACGTTCCAGAGCGTCGTTCAACTGCTGCCGCTTCGCTTCAAAGTCTTCGGCTGGCAGGTCGCCTTCGACCTGCGTCCACTGCGCCCAGCTCACGCAGATGCGCGTGAAGGGTTTGGGCACCATGAAATGGTCCCACGACTTCATCACCCAGGCGTGCTCCGGCTCCAGGTGAAAGGCGCCTATGGGCGCGCTGGTCAGCTGCGCCAGCTTGATGGGGCCCATCTTGGTTTGATAGATCGGTCCGCGCGGCCCGTCGGCGGTGAAGATGGCCGTGCCGCCCTCTTCGAGCACGTGCTTCAGCCCCAGCAGCCCCTCGCGGCCGCTGCGTGAGCTGGAGCCGCGCACCGCATCGTAGCCGAACATCCGCAGCGTGCGCGTGATCAGTTCGCCGTCAAAGCTGCGGCTGATGAGGATCACGGCATGCGAATGGCGGAAGTAGACCGTGCAGGGCAGCACGCACTGGTGCCAGAAGCAATAAATGTTGTTTGGCGATTGCTCGCCGTAGAACGTCGGCGTCACGCCGTCTTCGGCGATGACCTCAAAGCGCCACGTGCGCCCGATGATGGAAAACAGCGCCCAAACCAGGCGCGGAACCACAGCCAGCACCAGCTGCTGGCCAAAGGTAAAGCGGGAATTGTTGTCGCGAGCCACCACTTTGATTCTACCGGGCCGGCGCAGTGTCGTTTGGCACTGCAAGGCTTGCGTGAGCACGCCGCAGCGGAAAATCTATCTCGAAGCCCGCCTGTCCGCCGATCCGGGGGCTGGCGATGTGGCTGCCGCCCAGCAGTGCGAAGGTCACGGCAACGCGCTGGTTCAGTTGATAGGCACCGCCGGCCAGCGCCTGCAACTGATCCTTGCCCAGGCCGCTGTTGTCGGCAAGCGCACCGTAGAGCTCCGCGCCCAGCGTGAGCCGCGGCGAGAAGTCGTGCTGCGCAGAGAGCCCGCCCGTGTAGACGTGGCCGCGTGTGGTCTGCACGCCCAGCACGCCCGTGCTGGTGTTGCCCGCAAACAGGAAGCCGAAGTTCGCGTTGATGCGCGTCTTCTCGCTGAGCGGCTCCTGCGCAATCAGGTTCAGCCAGTAGTCAGTGAGGCCGGAGCCTAGTTCCTGTTTCGCGTCGCCGGTGGGGAACTCGAAATACATGCTGGCTGAAAGCGCTGGCATGCTGAGTGGGCGGGCAGCTTTGAGGAAGTTCCACTTCACGCCCAGTTCGGTGTCGCCCGGCCCTTGCGAACTGGGCGAACTCGCGGTGCGATGGATGGAGAGGTAGGGCGAGTCGAGGTCGAGCTCCAGCCGGTGCGGCAGCCCGTAATTCAGCTTGTAGTTCAGCGTGTTCTGGCGCAAGTCCGGAAACTGCGCGGACTGGAGCGCGTCTTGCTCGTTGTAGAGCTCAAAGTGCAGCGTGCCTTCGTCCGTCACGTCGGCGTTGTCCGTGTAGAACGGCATCTGCGCGCGCGCCGTTGCGCAGGCGGCAGCGCACACCAGGACCACTGCGAGTCGGTTCCACGCTCTCATCGGCAGGTTCTCACACTGTATCCTGCGGCGCCGTTGCCGGGTTGTGTACGCACGTTCAATTCGCAATGCCCGCCGCGCTAGCTGTACTTGAGCCAGCGCAGCAACTCGGGCAGCGTGGCGCGCTTGCCATACATCAGGATGCCCACGCGATACAGCCGCGTCGAGATCCAAAGCACGCCCCAGATGCTGGCCATCAGCAATCCAATCGACGCGGCAAACTGCCACATGGGTGGCATCTCCGCGGCCATGCGCAGGAACATGATGATGGGCGCGGTGGGTGGAAACAGCGAAGCCGCCACGGACCAGAACGAGTTTGAGTCATTCATGATCAGCGCAATCAGCGCGAAGCTGAGCCACACCGGCACGGCGGCCAGTGGTGTATACATCTGCAACTCCTGCTCGGTCTCGCACGTGGCAGCCAAGCCTGCGAACAACGCGCTGTAAAGCAGGTAGCCCAGCACAAAGTAGACCGGGAACAGCACCGTCTCTGTCCACGAAACCTGAATCGTGAAGTCGCCGGTCATCATGGCGCCTGCCAGTGGCGAGGCCAGCAGTGCCGATGCGGCTACCAGCCAGATGGCAATCTGCGTGAGACCTACGGCGCCTACACCGATGAGCTTCCCGGCAAGCAGGTCGCTGGGCCGCGCAATAGCCAGCATCACCTCAAAGATGCGCGAGGTCTTCTCCTGAATGATGGAGCGTGCCACGTTCATGCCGTAGATCATGGTGGTCATCGAGAGCAGGATGGCCATCACATAGCCCTTCCAGAACGAGGCTTCGGCGTTGCTCTTCACCTCTCGCCCGTCTTTCTTCACCTGGAAGGTCTTTACCGGCACGCCGTCCACCAGTGTGTCAGCGTCTTTCTGCGTCATGCCGCCGGACGTCAGGTGCAGGTCGATGGTGGCGTGCGTGAGCGCGGAGCGAATCCGTGACGAGGTGATGAAGTCGCCTGCAGATGGCGAGGAGTAGGTGGCGCTCGGCATCTGTCCCGGCTTGGACTCAACCCAGAGGAAACCATCCAGCTGTCCCGCGGCAACCTTCTGCGCCAGTGTGGCTCGGTCGGCCGCCTGCGCCGGGGCAACCACATCCACACGCGTCTTGGCTTCCTTGTCGCCCACCAGTCGCGCGCGAATCTGCGCCGCCAGTGCGGGGTCTGCGGCTGCAACGGCCAAGTGGCGATGCTTGCCGAGCCCGAGGCTCGAGAGGTACCCAACGCCGAGCAGCGCCGCAAACAGCAGCGGCACGCCGATGGTGGTAAGCCGGAAGGCACGCCCACGCACCTGCTCGAGATACTCGCGTTTTGCAACGAGCAGCATGTTACGCATCGACTTTGCCTCCCACGGTGCGGATGAAAATCTCCTCGAGCGACGGCTCCATCAGCTCAAAGCGATAAATGGTGGCGTGCGCGGCGGCTTCGGCCAGCAACTTCTGCGCGTTGCCATGCGGCTTGAGCTTGATCTCTGCGTGGCCGGAGAAGTTGCGCGCTTCCTCGATCTCCGGGCTCTCAAGAAACGCGCTGCTGCCTTCGAACTCCACTTGAATGTGGTTGCGCTCGTAGTGCGACTTGATCTCGCGCACGCGGCCGGAGAGCACGGCTTCGCCTTGATTGATGAGGCAGATCGAGTCGCAGAGCTTCTCCACCTGGTCCATGCGGTGCGTGGAGAAGACGATAGCGCGCCCCTCGTCCTTGAGGTCCAGCAATGTCTTCTCAAGCAGCTGCGCATTCACCGGGTCGAGCCCGCTGAAGGGCTCGTCCATCACGATGAGTCCCGGATCGTGCAGCAGTGAGCCAATGAACTGGATCTTCTGCTGCATGCCTTTCGACAGCTCCTCGGTCTTCTTTTCGAGCACGTCGTCAATCTCCAGCCGCCGTGTCCACTGTGCGGCGCGCTGGCGTGCATCATGCGCGCTGAGCCCGTGCAACTCGCCGAAGAAGATGAGCTGCTCGCCGACCTTCATCTTCTTGTAGAGGCCGCGCTCTTCGGGCAGGTAGCCCACGCGCTCAAGGCTCCTGCGCTCGAACGGCTTGTCGAAAAGGCGGACAGTGCCGGAGTCAGGCAGCGTGATGCCCATCATCATGCGGATGGAGCTGGTTTTTCCTGCGCCGTTCGGCCCCAGCAGGCCGAACATCTGACCAGATTCAATGGTGAGTGAGAGATCGCGTACGGCGATCTTGGCCTCGTAGGCTTTTGTCACCCCGGCGAGTTCAACGACAGGCATGCATGCTCCTCGCGAGAATTCTCATGCGGCTTAAACGGAATACGAGCGCCGAGCGGCAACAGTTCCGCGTGCAATGCGCCTAGGACCTACTCATAGATGGTCCTAGCTGTGACGGTTGTACGCTGGTGGGCCGGCCATCACCAGCGCCGAGCTCTTTTCACCGTGGATGTAACGGCAGCACCAGAAGGTCTCATGCGTCTGTGAGCTGTCAGCGGCGTCCAGGTCCATGTAAGTGAGCCGGCCGTAGAGGAACAGTGTTTCCTGCCAGCGCTCAACGTTGCGCAGAGCCTCGGCGTCGCTGCAGATGGTTGCCAGATCGTCGCGATTGAAGGCCCAGATGCCGGTGGCTTCTCCGGGCAGCAGCACAATCGGCTCTGGCGGATCGCCTGTTGGTGGCTCAAATTCGGGCGCAGCCGGCAGTTGCTTTTCATCCTTGGCCACGTGAACGTGGCTGAGTGCGTTCACAATGCGTGCCGGGCTGCGACCGCGGTTGGCGGCCATCACCTTGAAGCTGCTTTCCATGGTGAGGAAGGGCTCGACTGTGACCACGATCCACGGGCGCTCAGAGTGAGCGATGGCCTGCGCAAGGGTGAGCGCGGCGCTGGAACTCTCAAGCGCCGCCTGAGCCGTTGCGGTGCTGGTTTCCAGATGCCGCTCAATGCGCTTGAGCGTGCGCAGACCCAGCATGATGCCCACGTATCCCAGCACAGCGAGCACGATGCCCGAGGCCCACGCAGCCTGCTCGCGCCACCCCCACTCGGGCGTTGGCGCGGCGGGCGGGTTCACGATGATCTGCGGTGGCTGCGCGCTGTTTTGTGCGTCGTCGGCCGGAGCGGCTGCTGCGGCGGGCTGATCCGCTGCCTTGTGCGCTGCGGGTGTGGCTGCGGAGCGCTGTGCTGCGGGCCGTGAGGCGCCCGGGCTGGTTTGTGCGCCAAGCAGAGCGGGCCACGGGAGCAGCGTCGGAAGCACCGTCAAAAGCAGCAGTCGCCTGAACATGATGCGACCACTATACCAACTGCCGGGTCCCGGCCTGGTTATTAACAAGGGTCGCACGCCGATTACGCTGACGCTGTGCCAGCGCTGCCCGGGTCCTCGCTCTCCGGCACAGTGTCTGGCCCTGCCATGCGGATCAGCCGGTGCAGGTAGGCGCGCGAGATGCCCAGCGAGCGCGCCGCCAGCGACTTGTTGCCGTTGGCTTCTCGCACCGCGTCCACGGCCAGCTTGATCTTGTAGTCGCGCAGCATGCGCTCAAATGAGCTGTCCGGGTTGTAGTCGCTGATCTCAATCACCTTGTCGCCGTGCATGTGCAGCGGCAGGTCCTCCGGGCAGATCACCTCGCCTGCGGCCATAATGATGGCGCGCTGTACGGTGTTCTCCAGTTCGCGGACGTTGCCCGGCCAGGTGTAGTTCTTCAGCAGCGTCATAGCCTCGGGATTGATCGACTGCATCGGCTTGTTGAATAGCTTTGCGTAGTGGCGCAGGTAGTGGTGCGCAATCTGCGGAATGTCTTCGGCGTGATCGGCAAGCGCAGGCGAAACGATCCGCATGACGTTGATGCGGTAGTAGAGGTCCTGGCGGAAACGGCCTTCTTCCACCAGCTTGCCCAGATCCTGATGCGTGGCGAAGATCAGCCGCGCGCGCAGCGGGACGAGACGCGTGGAGCCAAGACGGCTGAACTCCATCTGCTGCAGAACCCGCAGCAGCTTGACCTGCGTGTAGAGGCTCAGGTCGCCAATCTCGTCGAGAAAGAGAGTGCCGTCCGCAGCCTGTTCAAAGTAGCCAGCGCGCGCTCCCACCGTGCCGGTGAAGGCGCCTTTCTCGTGCCCAAACAGCTCAGCCTCGATCAGCGTTTCCGGAATGGCGCCGCAGGAGACAGCGACAAACGGCTTGCCAGCGCGCGTGCCGAGGCTGTGAATGGCGCGTGCGATCAACTCCTTGCCCGTGCCGCTCTCGCCGTTGATCAGCACTGTGGCGTTCAGGTTCGCTACGCTGTGGATCAGTTGATACACCTGCCGGATGGCGGGGCTTGAGCCAATCAGCTTGCTTGTCGTTTCTGTGTAGCGCTCCGGGGCGGGCTCCGGATCCGGCAGCAATGCGTTCGCGGCCATCATCAGCAGCGGGCGCAATTCGCGGATTGACGGCGGACGGCGGCACAGGCCCTTTGCGCCGCGCTGCACCATCTCCTGGGCCGTGGCGTGCAATGCGTCATCGGCCAGCACCACGACGGGTGTTTCTGCATTGAGCAGGCGGGTTGCACTCTGCACGCGTTCGCGCAGGGTGGGTGTGCCGCAGACCAGATCAACAAGAAGCACATCGAGGGCGCCCGCATCGAGCATCCGCCGCGCTTCCTGTTCGTTGCGCAGGATGGTGCACTTGAAGTCCGCTCCCAGCGCTGAGGACAGCAGAGGATGCAGGGCTTCGTCTTCCGTAAATATCCCGATCCGAATCATGGCTGCGTGCGTCTTTCTCCGTTCCGGCCGGTTCAGCAGGTGGTGCATGCACAGGCTCTGCAAGCCCGCGTGCGCAGTATGCTCTGCGTCTTCAGTGCGTCCTGCCCTGTATTGCGTGCAGATATACGAGGAAGACGTTTGTGCTGTCGATTGTCCGGCTGGCGGTACGAAGGGTCAATAGCCCTGTGGTACATGCGGTGTGCACCTCGGTAACTGCGTCCGCGTGCGCACCTGGGGAATGAATGCGGCCGTCCGCCAGTTCGCAGCGGCCTTGCCGTCAAGTTACCATCGTTGGACGTGCGCCGCAGATTCCCCAGCGCCGCAGGTATCCAATTGGTATCGGCGCGGATAGTGTAGTGAATATGGATACCCCTGCTGGCCAACCGGTTGCGACGCCCGGGCGCGCTTCCCGCTGGACATCTTCCGCTCGCGTGCGCATTGCTTCACGTCACCTGATGAACGTGGCCATTCTGCTGGCGTTGCCCACGCTGATTGCCGCCACGCTGAACCGCGCGCGCACGCTGCTGGTTGACCCCGACATCTGGTGGCACATGGCCAACGCGCGCATCTTCGCCACCACGCACCACGCCATCTGGACCGATCCATATTCCTTCACTGTTGCCGGCCATTACTGGATCGACTGGGAGTGGCTGTCTGAGCAGGTGTTCTGGGGTGCCTATCAGCTGATGCATCTGCAGGGCATTTACCTGGTCAGTTGGCTCCTGCTGGCCGCCAATGTTCTGTTTGTCTACTTCCGCGGCTACCGGCTCAGCCACAGCGCAGACGCGGCACTGTGGACCTCGGCCATCGCCCTCACCCTGATGACCATCAACGCAGGCCCGCGCACCATCGAGTTTGCTTACATCTGCATGTCCACGGAGATGCTCATCCTGGAGGAGTTTGACCGCGGCAACAAGAAGCTGATCTGGTGCCTGCCTCCGCTGTTCGCGCTCTGGATCAACCTGCACGGCTTCTGGTTCGCGGGCATCGTGCTGCTGGCCATGTATATCGGCTTCGGCCTGTTCTCCGTGGACCTGGGCTCGTTTGAGCAGAAGGCGCTGGTGCCGGTAGACCGCAACCGCTTGCTCGTGGCGCTCGTGCTCAGCATTGCCGTGCTGCCATTGACCCCCTATGGCTGGCACCTGATGTGGAACCCGGTGGACATGATGCTGAACCAGAAGTCCAGCGTCGCCACCATTGCCGAATGGCTACCCATCGACATGGGCATGATGGCAGGCAAGTTCGTCGTCATCGCCATCGTGCTCATGGTCTTTGCCAACCTTGTCCGCGGCCGCAAGTGGAGGCTTTACGAGCTGGCGTTCGTCTGCCTGGCCTGGTACGCGGCCGTTGCTCACCGTCGCTTCTCTTACTTTGCCGCCGTGCTCACCGTGCCCATGCTCGCGCGCGACGTGGCCCGCGCCTTCAAGCTCGACCCCGACGCCGACACCATCCCGGGCATGAACGTGCTCATGGCCGCGATCGCAGCCGTCGTCATCGCGGTGCAATTTCCCTCGGAAGCTGTGCTGCAGGATCGCCTCAACCAGATGTTTCCCATGAAGACCATCGCCTCCATGGATCCGAACTGGCGCACCTTCAACTGGGACTACGTGGGCGGCATGATGGCCTTCCAAGGCAAACCCAGCTTCATTGACTCCCGTTTTGACAGCTTTGACCAGGTCGGCATCATGGACGAATACGGCCGGATCATGGCCGGCGACAACGCTATTGAGCTGATGAAGAAGTACCGCGTGGACCACGCGCTGGCCATGACCAACCATCCCATCACTCACCTGCTGGAGCACTCGCCAGGCTGGAAGGTGATCCGCCGCGAGAAGGCCTGGGAGGGCGAGTACGTCTTGTTTGCCAAGACGGCGGACCTGCCTTCAGCCAGCCAGCCGTGTCCGCCGGCTTTGCCGGCCACTCCGCGCTAAACCCTACCTCTGACGCCACTTCTGCGCCTGCTGAAGCCCTCTTCGGCAGGCGCTCGTGTGTCCGGGAACACAGCTGCTAAACCCGGTAACCATGCCAGCGTGACGAGGATCACACCGACTCTATCCAGATGATGGAACCATGAGGAGTGTATGCCCAAGTTCCAGGTTTCTGTCGTCACTCAATTTCCGAATGATGGAGCTCGCGCAGTGAAGCTTGATTCCGCCGCCTTTGTCGCCGACCCGGAGTTGCTCTCTGCACTCGAGCAGCGCTCCACCACCGTCGTTTGCACGGAAGACCGCACTCTGTTCCTGCAGGGTGAGTCCCCGGCTGGCCTCTATATCCTGCGTTCCGGCGCGGCCACGCTTTCCATGACTTCCATCACCGGCGAGCCTCTGGTGGAAACCGCGGTCTCCACAGGAGCACTGCTCGGCCTGCCCGGCGTCATCGGTGATCAGCCCTTCACGCTCACGGGCAAGGCGCTCAAAGGCGCCGAGCTAGGCTTTGTGCGCAAAGAGGACTTCTCCAAGCTCATGCTGGAGAATCCCGCGCTCTCGCTCAAGGTGCTCCAGGTGCTGGCCGCTGAAGTGCGCACCGCGCGCAGCGCCATTCAGGGCGACTAGCGGCTCATCGCCAGCCCCGCAACGTGACACGTCCGCAGCAATGCTCTCGAGCAAGAGCAGCCTCTCTGTGACCTGGCCCAAGTTGTGCCAGGTCGCTGCTCCCTGATGGTCGCGACGACAGGAGTGAACCGCTTCCGGGAAATATCAAGTCTGGTTTTGCGATAGCATCCAAAGTGTGCCCGGACTTGAAACAGAGGTGACCTATGTGCGCGGTGTGGGGCCGCGCGTCGCAGAGATGCTCGCCGCAAAAGGCATCCGCACTGCTGAAGACCTGCTTTATCACCTCCCCTTCCGTTATGAAGACCGCCAGAATCCACGCAGCCTCGACGAGCTGAAGCCCGGCGAGGTTGCCAGCGTCATTGCCGAGGTGCGCGGTGCGGCCCTTCTGCGCACGCGCCGCATGCCGCTGTTTGAGCTTACGCTCGGCCAGGGACGCCTGGCCATGAAGTGCATCTGGTTCAACGCCACGTATCTTGAGGGCAAGTTCCACGCCGGGCAAACCATCGCCGTCTACGGCAAGGTGGAGCCCTCGCGCTCCACCAGCAACCTCAAAATGATCCAGCCGCAGTGGGAACTGCTGCCAGACGAGGCAGCCGACGCCGAAACGCGCCTGCTGGAGGTGGGCCGCATCACGCCCGTTTACGAGTCGCTGGGCGGCGCACGGCTGGCTTCGCGCTGGCAGCGCAAGACCATCTACAACCTGCTCGAGTCCGTGCGCGGCGCGGTGCCGGAGTGCCTGCCCCGCGCCGTGCGCGAGCGGCTCAGCCTGCCGGACCGCGAGCAAGCTCTGCGCGAGGTCCATTTTCCGCCTGAAGGCACGCCGTTTACCGCGCTGATGGACTGGTCCACACCCGCACACCGCCGCCTCATCTTTGAGGAGTTTTTCTTCCTCGAGCTTGGCCTGGAGCTCAAGCGCCGCCGCATGCGAGATCGCTCCGGCGTCAGCTTTGCCACCACGGATAAGGTGCGCGAGGCTATCCGCGAGGTGCTCCCGTTCCACCCCACCGCCGCGCAGAAGCGCTCTCTCGGCGAGATTGTGGCGGACATGCGCCAGGCCAGTCCCATGCGCCGCCTGCTGCAGGGCGACGTCGGCTCCGGCAAGACCATCGTCGCGTTCCAGGCCATGCTTGTCGCCATGGAAAACGGCTACCAGGCCGCGCTCATGGCGCCGACTGAAATTCTTGCCACGCAGCACTATCTGGCCGCGCGCAAGCTGCTTGAAAAGTCTTCGCGCAAATACAACATTGTGCTGCTCACCGGCTCGCTGGACGAGGACCGCAAGCGCCGCACGCGCGCCCAGATCAACCGCGGAGAAGCACAGCTTGTCATCGGGACCCACGCGCTCATTGAGGAGAAGGTCGAGTTCGCGAACCTCGGCCTCGTCGTCGTCGATGAGCAGCACCGCTTTGGCGTGCTGCAGCGCTTCCGCCTGATGAAGAAGCCCAACCAGCCCGAGCCCGACGTGCTGGTGATGACGGCGACGCCCATTCCGCGCACGCTGGCGCTCTCGCTCTACGGCGACCTGGACGTGAGCGTGCTCGACGAGCTGCCGCCGGGCCGCACACCCATCGTCACGCGCCGCGCGTCCAACGAGCGCGCCGGTGAAGTGTGGGAGTTCGTGCGCAAGCAGGTCGCGCTCGGCCGTCAGGCCTATATCGTCTATCCCGTTATTGAGGGCGCGAAAGAGGACGAGCCGGAGCTGGACTTCTCGCATGACGAGCCAGCCGCGCCGCCCGAGCCCGCGCCGCGCAAACCGCGCAAGGGCAAGACTGCGAAACTGTTTGCCGATGCCAAACTCGAGGCCAGCCCCACCGGCAAGTCCGGCCTGCGCTCGGCAGTGGAGATGCATGAGAAGCTGCGCTCTGGGCCGCTCAGTGGGCTGCGCGTGGGCCTGCTTCACGGCCGGCTCGACGCCGATACGAAGGAAGTGATCATGCGCCGCTTCCAGCGTGGTGAGATTGACGTGCTGGTGGCGACCACGGTGATCGAAGTCGGTGTGGACGTGCCCAACGCGACCGTGATGGTCATTGAGCACGCAGAGCGTTTCGGCCTTGCGCAGCTTCACCAGTTGCGCGGACGCGTGGGCCGTGGCGCGGCCAAGAGCTACTGCATCCTGCTCACAGGCGAGCGCGTTTCGCCCGAAGGTGAAGAGCGCCTCAACGCCATGGTGCGTACGCAGGACGGCTTTGAGCTGGCTGAGCTTGACCTCGCCATCCGCGGACCGGGCGAGTTCTTCGGCACGCGTCAGGCTGGCGTGCCAGACCTCCGCGTAGCCAACCTCATTCGCGACCGCAAGCTGCTCGAACTCGCTCGGCAGGAGGCTGAGCACTTTGCCACCAGCGACGCAGCGCACGCTGAAGCCGCCGAAGACGAACTGGCCCGCATGCGGACGCACCTCAAAGACGCATGGCAGCGCCGCTACGGCCTCGTTGAAGCCTGATTGGAAAGGAAGAGCCCGCCCCCGGCGGCCGGTTTGCTCGCCAGGAACGGGCCCTGTTTCGTTCCTATTTTTAGTGCTCTCTAAGGTCTATGTGTAAACCCGCGTCCGTCATATCGGCACTCCGCCGCCGGACAGCACATTACTTTTCGTCAGCCGTGGCCAGCGCGGGAACGCGCCGCAGCACCAGCGTGAGCGCGAGCGTCATCAGCAGCACGGCTGGAGTGGCCACCAGTAGCCAAGCTCCCGTTGCCTCTCCGGCGGCGCTGCCCGTTGAGCGCAGCGTGGCCATTGAAAATCCGTGAAAGAGCGAGTTCTGCAGAGACTGCTGCGCCGAGCTTGAAAACAGCCAGCGGCCCATGCGCAGAAAGGGAACCAGCAGCAGGATTTGCAGTGGCATCGCCGCGTAGTTCGCAGCTTGAATCGCGGGCAGGTTCAGCCGCAGTGCAATCGCCACCAGCGCACACAGCGCCGTAGTGACGCCCACCACCGGCAGGCAGCCAATGGCGAACCCGAGCGCCAGCGTCAGCGCCAGCCGCTGTGGGCTGATGCCCATGCACAGCCAGGCTGCTGCTTGTTGCCTACGGTTTGTGAGCCATTGCCGCATTGTCTTCTTCCAACTTAGACCGAACCCGTTGTAGAAAGTTGTCCCGGGCGTGAATCTTCCGTGAACGGACCAGATCCGTCACCTGAACGCGAGCATAGAGCCGTTTTTGCTGAGCTGGCACTACCACCTTTGCGGCAGTGCCAGCTCAAATGAGAGACGTTTCTCCGCCGCAGAAGCGAGCCGGGTACGCTACGCATGCAGCCGCAGCAGGCCGCGCTTGCGCATTGCTGCCAGCACCTGCTCCACCTTCCAGTCCAGTGACTCTCCCCCGTCGATGATGAGGTCGGCGTTGGCCGCTGAAGGCCGCACGTAGGCGATGCTGGCCGGGCGTACCGTGGCGTCGTATTGCTGCCGCACAGACTCCGGCGTGCGACCGCGCTCCTCGGTGTCGCGCTTCAGCCGCCGGTCAAAACAGAGTGGGTCTGGCGTGTCCACGTAGATGCGCAACTGATAGAGCGGCAACAATTCGGGATAGTAGAGCGCGAACAGCCCTTCCACCAGCAGGTACGCTCCGGGCCGAACCGTCTCTGTCCGGCCCGCCACGCGCGTATGCGTGGCAAAGTCGTAGATGGGCCGCTCGATGGTTTCGCCCCGCGCCAGCGCCGCCACATGGGCTGCCAGCAGCGGGCTCTCAATGATCGCCGGGTCGTCAAAGTTCTGCCGAATCCGCTCCTCGAACGGCATGTGCCCCAGGTCGCGGTAGTAGTTGTCCAGCGAGAAGAGAAAGCCGCCCAGCTCGCGTGCCAGTTCGTTGGCCAGCGTTGTTTTGCCGGAGCCGGAAGCCCCGGCAATGCCCAGCACTACGGGCGGAAAGGGAAGTCGTGCTGTTGCGTCTGTACTCACCGCTCGGCTTCCAGCAGGGTTGAGATCCAGACCACGCACCGCTCCAGCACGCCGGCCAGCCGCCGCTCCACCAGCCGCCCCGTCTCGAAGACTTCCTCGTGGCTCAGCGGAGTGGAGCCCAGACCTGCGGCCTTGTTTGTTACGCAGGAGATGCCCAGCACCTCAATACCCATGTGCCGCGCCACGATGGTTTCAGGCACCGTGGACATGCCCACCAGCGTCGCACCCAGCGTGCGGAACGCGCGGATTTCCGCCGGCGTCTCAAAGCTGGGCCCGCTCACGGCCAGATAGACGCCTTCATCGAGCGAGATGTTTTCGTCGGCTGCCGCCTGCTGCGCCAGATTCCGCAGCCGCTGGCTGTAGGCCTCGGTCATGTCAAAGAAGCGCAGTCCCGCGCCGGCGCGCGCGGCAAAGCGGGGTTCGTTTGGCCCCACCAGCGGGCTAAAGCCCATCATGTTGATGTGGTCAGAGATGGCCACAAGCTGGCCCAGCTCGTAGTTTGCGTCGATGCCGCCTGCGGCGTTCGTCAGCACCACAGCCTGAATGCCGAGCATCCCCAGCACGCGCATCGGAAACGTGACCTGCGCAGGCGTGTAGCCCTCGTAGTAGTGGACGCGCCCCTGCATGATGACCACCGGCGAGCCGCCCAGCCGCCCGGCCACGATGCGTCCGGAGTGGCCCTCGACCGTCGATTGCGGAAAGTGGGGAATCTCCTGGTAGGGAATCACGATGGACTCAGTGACCGAGTTCGCCACCGCGCCCAATCCAGAGCCGAGCACCACGCCCACCGTCGGCGCCAGCGGGCCCAGCTTGCCGCGCAGATACTCAGCGGCCTCACACACCTGTTCGAAATACGTCATCCAGAATCCTGAGGAAGAAGATAGAAAAATTCTACACAGCAGAGCGCCCTTCGCGTCTCGCAGATAAAGTGAGAACAGCGCCTGCGGGCGCGGAGGCCGGTGGGGATGAAGGAAGCTGTCGCGCTGCTGTTTGGATTCGGGCTGTTCTGCAATGCTCTACTGTTTGTGCCGCAGGCCGTGGCTGTCTGGCGCAAGAAGACCGATGAGGGCATCTCGCTCGTGACCTTTGGCGGCTTCAGCGTGCTGCAGATCGTCGGCATTGCCCACGGCCTGCTGCAGCATGACATGGCGCTTACGGTCGGCATGATCGCCAGCCTGCTGAGCTGCGGCACGGTGACTGTGCTGACGGTTGTCTATCGCGTGCGGCGTCTGAAGAGGGAAGGCCGGCGTCGATTTGCGATTGAGGCCCTGAAGTCACAGCACAAATTTATCGAAGAAAGCGGTTCCGAAAAGCTGACGGACGAAGAAATCGACTCTGAAATTGCGGAGGTTCGCGAAAAGAATGTAAAGAAACGGTGCGATTAATCCCGAGGATTGCGTGCGTATGAACTGGATATGCTCGCTATTCACTCGTAGAAAGGTCATGAGCGTACCTCGTGGCAGCCGCTTCAAATCCGCCGTTCTCCGCACCCAGCAGCTTGTAAAATTGCCGATCGAGCTGGTCGAACGGTAGTGCCTTGGTTGCTTTCGCGAAAGCGATATAGAGATTCTCTTCTGCTTCAAAGATGACTTTGATCTCGTCTTCGCTCAGCGGAGACGAGGTTAGCAGCGCATCCCAACGGTCATCCCGGTCGCGCGGGTACAGCGTGCCAAGACACAGGGCTGCCTGCTCTACCACAGATGCGGTTTCAGGCATTCCGATTGACCTGTATCCTTCGATTGCATCGGGGACGATGATGCCTGTACTGTTCCAGAACAGTTGCAGGAATCCGCCGTTGCAGACCTCCGACTGACACATGTGTACTGCATACAGGAGAACGGCATGAGACGGAATGCAAGCGACCGATTCCGCAAGCTTCTCCGGCCCGTCGTAGATGTTGACCTTCTCGAAGTAGGGATCGAGAAGGTCCCAGTAGGAGTCGATAGGTTTTGTCATCGAGTCTTACCCCAGAAACATCCCCGCAATTGACGCCGAAATCAGGTTCGCCATCGTCCCGGCCAGCATGGCGCGGAAGCCGAGCTTCGCCAGATCATTGCGCCGCTCCGGCACCAGCGCGCCGATGCCGCCGATCTGCATGCCGATGGAGCCGAGGTTGGCAAACCCGCACAGCGCAAAGGTCGCGATGGTGAACGAGCGCGGATCAATCGTTGCTTTGTGCACGCCCAGCGCGATATAGGCGATCACCTCGTTCAGCGCCATGCGCGTGCCCAGCAGGTTGCCGATCAGGCCGCAGTCCTTCCACGGCACGCCGATCAGCCACGCCACCGGCGCAAACACGTAGCCCAGCATCTGGCCCAGGCTCGGCGGAACCCACCCGAGCCACGCAAACCCGTGCGCCCAGCCCAGCAGGCCGTCCAGCAGAGCCACCAGCGCTAGAAAGCTGATCAGCATGATGCCCACGTTCATCGCTAGCTTGCCGCCGTCGATGGTGCCGCGCGCGATTGCGCCGATCAGGTTCTCTTCCTTGTGCTCTTCGTTCTCGGGGATGACGACGCGGCCTTCGGTCGCGGGCACTTCCGTCTCCGGTACCAGCATCTTGGCCATCAGGATGGTGCCCGGCGAGGTCATGATGACCGCGCTCAGCAGATGCCGCGCCTCAATTCCCTGCGAGATGTACATGGCCATGATGCCGCCGGAAACGTGCGCCATGCCGCTGGTCATGATCGTCATCAGCTCTGAGCGCGTGGCCTTGGCCAGGAAGGGCCGGATGGTCAGCGGCGCCTCTGTCTGGCCCATGAAGATGGACGCGGCCACGTTCATCGATTCCGCGCCGGAGATGCGCATCGTCTTCAGCATCACCCAGGCCATGCCGCGGATCAGGATCTGCATCACGCCGATGTGGTAGAGCACGGCGAAGAACGCCGAGATGAAGATGATGGTCGGCAGCACCTGGAAGGCGAAGACCGAGCCGATGGACGTGTTCGGCGTGCCCAGCGCGCCAAACAGCACCTTGGTGCCAGCCTGCGTGCAGGCCAGCATGTTATTCACCACGTTGCCTGCCCAGGTCATGGCTTCCTGACCGAAGCTGAAGCGCAGCACGCAGAAGGCGAAGAACAGTTGCAGCCCCAGCCCCCACGCCACGGTGCGCCAGCGGATGTGTTTCCGGTCAGTCGAACCCAGCCATGCCGCCAAAAGAACGGCAAGAATGCCCAGCACTCCGGTGAATCGCGCCAAAGGAACTCCTTAGAAGGGCGGCTAAAAGCCAGCGAATGAAAGCTGTTTTTCTTACCTTATTGTATTGCGCAGGTGTGCTTCGGCTTTTTCCCGCGTCAGCACCGCACTGACCAGCGGCACCTTTGCAGGCCGTTCTTGCTGCAGCGTGACGGCCTCGCGAATCAGCGTGGCAGGCTCGTCCAGCATGGCTTCGTTCGTTGCGTAGATCGTCGCGAAGGGCTGGCCTTTTTTCACTCGCGCCCCGCGCCGTGCGTGGAACAGGATGCCCGCGTGCGGATCAACCGGCGCACCGGCCACTTCGCGGCCCGCGCCCGTGCGCTGCACGGCCCAGCCCAGCTTCGTCGTGTCCATCGCCGCCACGTAGCCGGACTCCCATGCCTCCAGCACGCTCGTCGCGCCGGGCTTGTGTGTCGCGTCCAGATCGTCAAAGCAGCGCAGATCGCCGCCCTGTGCCTCCACCATCTTGAAGAAGATAGCCAGCGCCGAGCCGTCCACCAGCGCGGCCTCGGCCATCGTGCGTCCTGCTTCGGCGGTTGCTGCCTTGCCGCCCAGGTGGATCATCCATCCGGCCAGTTGCAGGGACAGCTCGCGCAGGTCTTCGACCTGTTCCGGCCGCTCGCCCCGCAGCAGGCGCACGCACTCGGCCACCTCAATCCAGTTGCCCGCGGCCTCGCCCAGGGGCTGGCCCATGTCGGTCATCAGCGCCACGGTGCGCGTGCCCGCGGCCTCAGCCGTGGCCACCAGCAGCGCCGCCAGGTGCTCCGAGTCCTTAGCCCGCGTCAGAAACGCACCCGAGCCGGTCTTCACGTCCAGCACCAGCGCGTCCAGTCCGGCGGCCAGTTTTTTGCTCAGGATCGACGCGCAGATCAGGCTCGCATTCTCCACCGTCGCCGTGCGGTCACGCAGCGCGTAGAGCACGCGGTCGGCTGGGACGAGCGAAGGCGTCTGGCTCACAATCGACGCACCGCATCGCAGCAACACAGCCTCAAACTCATCAAGCGAGAGAGCCGTGCGATAGCCGGGGATCGACTCCAGCTTGTCCAGCGTGCCGCCCGTGTGGCCCAGCGCGCGGCCGCTGATCATGGGCACCGCCACGCCGCAGGCCGCCGCCAGCGGAGCAATCAGGAAGCTCGTCTTGTCGCCCACGCCGCCGGTCGAGTGCTTGTCGACTGCCTTTCTGCCCAGCCTCGCGGGCGAAAACTTCTCGCCTGAGTCGCGCATGGCCAGCGTCAGCGCGCGTGTCTCCGCCAGCGAGAGTCCGCGCAGCCACGCGGCCATTAGCCAGGCGGAGAGCTGCTCCAGCGGAATCGACTCCGCCGCCGCACCGCGCGCAATGAAGGCAATCTCGGCGTCGCTCAGCGTTTCACCGTCGCGCTTGCGACGGATCAGGTCAACCATATGAATTGGTGCCGATGAAGCAGAAGTCAAATCCATCCCCAGGTGCGCCGTAGCGGCGCGCGTTTGCGCGTCAGGAGCGCTTGTCCAGTGTCATGTCGGTGCCTAGTGGCATCAGTTCGCCAAAAGCCATCACGCGCGTTCCGTCCGCAGCCGGGAAAGCCACGGGCGCGTCAGCCACCGTGAATTCGGCCAGCACTTGTCGGCATGCGCCGCAGGGGGGGCTCGCAGCCTGGTTCAGATTTGCCACGGCCACAGCCGCCACGCGTACGCCCGGCCCGAAGCGCGAAACCGCCTGCACCAGAGCCGCGCGCTCAGCGCAGAGGGTCAGCCCGTAGCTCACGTTTTCGACGTTTGTGCCGGTCACCACCGTGCCGTCTGTCAGCTTCAGCGCCGCGCCCACGCGGAATCCCGAGTAAGGCGAGTAGGAGTGCTGCGCCGCCTCCCGTGCCTGCGCCAGCAGCGCGTCCAGTTCCGGCGTCAACGTTTTCTGCGCTTCCGGATTGGCCGTCATGGCTTCGCCTCCTCGCGTTCTTCCGCCTTCTGAGGCTAAAGCATTTGACCCCGTCACTGCACGCGCGCTGCGGCATCTGCTGCCCGGGTTGTGCTGCTGCGCGGGTCGCGCTGCTGAGACCGCCGCTCAAGTCCGGCGCGCTCTATCCGATATACCCCTTGAGTGCTTCCCGCGCCGGGCACCTTCTCCGGCGGGGTCGGGTGGTTGTGAGCAATGGATGAACTGACACGCGAATTCCTGATTGAGAGCCAGGAGGGCCTTGACCGCATGGAGCGGTGCCTCACTGAGCTTGAAACGCGCCCCGGTGACACTGCGCTGCTGGCGGAGATCTTCCGCTCGGTGCACACCATCAAGGGGACCACGGGCTTTCTCGGCTTCAAGCGGCTGGAGAAGCTGGCCCACTCCGGCGAAAACCTGCTGGGGCTGCTGCGTGACGGCAAGCTTGAGGCCACGGCGCCTGTCATCACTGGCCTGCTGCACCTGCTGGACGGTCTGCGTTCGATTCTGCGGATCATTGAAGCCGATGGCAACGAGGGCGACGATGCCGACGGAGAGCTGATTGCGCAACTCGATGAGCTGCAGGTTCCCGCCAAGTCTGCACCCGCGCCCAAACCGGCACCGGTGGTGGCAGAGGCCGCTCCGGTGGCGCCCGCCGCACCGGCAGCAGAGGCTCCCGCAGCCGCCGCTCCGCCGCAGCCTGCTTCCGTGCCTGCTCCGGCTGCTGAAGCTGCACTGCCCGCTGAGCCAGCGGAGAAAGACGCCGCTCGCGCCCGCGCGCCACAGACCAGCTCCGCAGCGGAGAGTACGCTGCGCGTAGACGTGGCACTGCTCAATCGCATGATGAACCTCGTCGGCGAGCTGGTGCTCACGCGCAACCAGGTGCTGCAGGCCACCGCAGCCGATCCCAACATGACGCTGCTCTCGCGCCGTCTGGACATGGTTACCGCTGACCTGCGCGAGAGCGTCATGAAGGCGCGCATGCAGCCGGTGTCGAACGTCTTCTCCAAGATGCCGCGCATCGTGCGAGATCTCTCGCAGTCGCTCGGCAAGCACGTCAAGTTGCAGATGGAGGGCCAGGAGACCGAGCTCGACAAGAGCCTGCTTGAGGCCATCAAAGACCCGCTCACACACGCCGTCCGCAACTCTCTCGACCACGGCATTGAGAAGCCCGACGTGCGCCAGGCCGCGGGCAAGGACGCCGAGGGCACGCTACGCCTGCGCGCCGTGCAGGAGGGCAGCCACGTCATCATTGAAGTCTCTGACGACGGCGCCGGCATCTCGCACGACAAGATTCGCGCCAAGGCCATCGAGCGCGGCCTGGTCACCGCAGAGCGCGCCGCGCAGCTGGGCGAGCGCGAGATTTTGCAGATGATCTTCCTGCCCGGCTTCTCCACCGCTGCGGCGGTCACTAACGTCAGTGGCCGCGGCGTCGGCATGGACGTGGTCCGCACCAACGTGGAGAAGATTGGCGGCAAGGTCGAGCTCGATTCGCGCGTGGGCAAAGGCACCACCGTCCGCCTGCGCATTCCGCTTACGCTTGCCATCATTCCGGCGCTCATCGTGCGCAGTGTGCAGCAGAGCTTCGCGTTGCCGCAGGGCGCGCTGTCTGAACTGGTGCACGTTTCGGCGGAAAACAGCGCTACCCTCATCGAGTGGATCGACAACGCGCCGCTCTACCGGCTGCGCGGCAAGCTGCTGCCGCTGGTTTTCCTTGACCGTCTGCTGGTGCCCGGCGGCGTGCACAGGCCGGTCGACCAGCGTGACAACTTCATTGCCGTGCTCGACGCCGACGGCCGCCAGTATGGTCTTGTCGTCGATGGCCTCGCCGACCCGGAAGAGATCGTCGTCAAGCCGCTCTCCAGCGCGCTGAAGGGCATCGGGCTTTACTCCGGCGCCACCGTGCTGGGCAATGGAGAACTGGCGCTGATTCTGGACCCCGGCGCGATTGCGATGAAGGCTGGCGTAACCATCTCCGGCGAAGAGGAGAAGCTCCAGGCCACAGGCGACGAAGCTCTCACTGACAACTCCGCGGCAGAGTTCCTGCTGGTGGAGGTGGGCGGACGCAACGCGGCAGTGCCGCTGGTAGACGTGCTGCGCATCGAGCAGATTCCTGTCTCGCGCATTGAGTACATCGGCTACCGGCCCGTCCTCAACTTTGAGGGGCAGCTGCTGCCGGTGGAGGACTCCGGCAGTGTGCTCAACGTGGCGCAAGAGAACCCCGAGGCGCCCATCATCGTCGTGGTTTGCCGCGACAACGGACGTCAGGTCGGCATCGCGGTGCATCACGTTCTCGATGTGGCTTCCGGCGCGGATCTGTTTGAGGCCGGGTCCAGCCAGCGCACTGACGGGGTCACGCTGCTGAAGAATCGCGTTACCGGCATCGTCAACCTGGGCGGCGTTTCGGCTCTTCCCGCCGTCGAGAGCGCAGACCACCAATGGAATGAGCTTGCGGAGAGCGTGCAATGAGTCAGCAGGCAGTGGCAGTGCGTGGAAAAGAGAAAGCAGCCTCGACGCTGGTTGAGGTCTGCTCCGTGCGGCTGGGGGACGGGCTGTTTGGCATGCCCATCAGCCACATCCTTGAAATCGTCGGTGCGGCGCGTCCGCAACCCGTGCCGCTTGCGCCCAGTTTTGTCGGCGGCATCGTGCACTATCGCGGAGATGTGCTCACCACCGTGAGCATGCGCCAGCTTCTGGGCATGCCGCCGGCAGAAGGCCGCCAGGACATTCTGGTGCTGGAGAGTCCCGGTGGCTGCTTTGGCCTGCTCGTCGATTCGGTTGGCGAGGTGCTTCGCATCTCCTCGGCCGAGCTTGAGCCCAACCCCTCCACGCTCGATGAGAGCCGCCGCGGGCTGTTCGCCGGTGCTTACAAGCTGAAGGAGATGCTGCTGGTGATGCTTGACCCGGAGAAGCTCGATCCGATGCGTCTTGGTGCCAGCAGGCTCTAGCGGAGACTCACTTATGCGAGCACTCATTGTCGACGATTCCCGCTTCGTGCGCGGTTATCTGCGCGGGCTCCTCGAAGACAAGGGCATTGAATGTGCGGAAGCCGCCGACGGACAGGCAGGTCTCGATCAACTCCACCACCAGGGCGCCTTTGATGTAGCTCTGGTGGACTGGAACATGCCCGTAAAAAACGGTCTCGAAATGGTTACCGAACTGCGCGCCGAAGGCTTCCCCGCGATGAAGGTGATGATGGTGACCACCGAGGCTGAGAACGAATTCATCTCCCGTGCGCTGGAAGCCGGTGCCGACGAGTACCTGATGAAGCCTTTTGACGACGAGGCGCTGACCGAGAAGCTGGCCATGCTTGGCCTTGTGGAGATGTGAGGCCATGCCCCAGGGCCGCAAAATTCGAATCCTGATCGTCGACGACTCGGCGGTGATGCGCAGCCTGCTGCGCAGCGTCATCGGCTCAGACCAGCAGTTGGAACTGGTGGGCGCTGCCGCGGACGGCGAGTCCGCGCTGGGCATGATGGCGAGCCTGCGCCCTGATCTCGCCCTGCTCGACGTGGAGATGCCGGTAATGGATGGCGTGGTGACGCTGCGCAAGATGCGCGCGCGGAACCTGCGCATCCCCGTCATCATGTGCAGCTCGCTCACGCAGCGTGGCGCCGCCGTCACCGTTGAGGCGCTCGCCGCAGGCGCGTCAGACTATGTGACCAAGCCCGCCGGGCAGGCCAATCTTGCTGCCGCCACGCGCACACTCGCGCAGGATCTGTTACCAAAAATCCACGCGCTCACTGGCAAGATCGGCGTGGTCGCTCCGGTGCTTCCGCTGGCTCGTCCCATGGTGGCGCCGGCCGCCGCGGCCGTTGCCCGCCAGCGCACGCCCGCTGCGCCGCCGTCTGTCCTCGTCATCGGCGTTTCCACCGGCGGCCCCGCCGCGCTTGACGTGGTGCTTCCGCAGCTTCCTGCAAAGTTTCCGCTCCCCGTGCTCATTGTGCAGCACATGCCGGAGATGTTCACCCAGTTGCTGGCTGAGCGCCTGGGCCGCAACTGTTCGCTCCACGTTGCTGAAGCTGCCGAGGGAAAGCCTGTCGTGCCCGGCACTGTTTACATCGCGCGCGGAAACTGGCACATGGAGGTTCTGCACGCACGCCCCGGGCAGCCGCCCACGCTCCACCTGAATCAGGGGCCACCGGAGAATCACTGCCGTCCCGCCGTGGACGTTCTGTTTCGCTCTGCCGCTGCCGTTTACGGCGCCGGCGTGCTCGCCGTGGTGCTCACTGGCATGGGGTCTGACGGCCTGGCCGGGGCACGCATCATTCACGCCCAGGGTGGAACAGTGCTTGCCCAGGACGAGCCAACCAGCGCCGTCTGGGGCATGCCCGGAGCCGTCACCCGCGCGGGTCTGGTGCAGAAGGTGCTGCCGCTCGCGGCCGTTGCCACGGAGATCATCCGGCTTGCAGGCCGGACGGAGAGCGAAGCCCGCGGGCTTCGAGAATCGATGGTTCCCTAAATGTCCGCCGCGGCTTCCGTCGATTACGCCTTCCTGCGCGACCTGGTCTTCCGGCTCTCGCAAAACGTACTGGATCCCTCGCGCGATTACCTCTTCGACACGCGTCTGACGCGCCTGCTGCGTACTCAGGGCATGACTCACCTCGAGGAACTCGTCCAGCACCTGCGCATCCGCAAGAACCCCACCCTCGAGCGCGCCGTCGCCGAGGCCATGACCATCAATGAAACAAGCTTCTTTCGCGACGGCCGCCCCTTTGAGTTGCTGCGAACGGAACTGTTGCCGAAGCTGATCGAGGCCCGCCGCGTCAATCGCACCCTGCGCTTCTGGAGCGCCGCTTGCTCCACCGGACAGGAGGCATACTCGATTGCCATGCTCCTGCTCGACAACTTCCCCGAACTGGCAAGCTGGAACATCCGTATTGAAGGCACCGACCTCTCGTCCGAGGTCGTCGAGCGCGCCCAGAACGGGCGCTATCACCGCATCGAGATAAACCGGGGCCTGCCAGCCCGCAACGTGGTCAAGTACTTTGACCACTCCGGCGAGGACTGGACCATCAAGCCCGAGCTGCGCCGCATGTGTAACTTCCGCGTCGCCAACCTGTGTGAGCGCCTGCCGTTTCATGAGAAGTTCGACGTGATCTTTCTGCGCAACGTGATGCTCTACTTCTCCCAGGACACGCGCAAGACCCTGATGGCGAACGTGTACAACCTGCTGGCCCGGGACGGTATCCTGTTCCTCGGCTCGGCTGAGCAGCCCGCTGACGCCTCTCTCTGGAACGTCCTTCTGGCGGGCGGAACCTGCCACTTTCGCCCGGTCCATAAGGCCTGACCAGCTCCTCCCCCTGCACGGCGCTTCAAGCCCCAATGGAGGCGGTTTCCCGTCCCTCTTCTCCCTGTCGCGCAGGCATGCCAAAAGTACTGTACGGATACCACAAATTAGGGATGGACAAGCGTAAACTTTGATGAAGTGGTGCGGGCAAGTCTGCCGATGGAGTCTGCATGAGGCGTGATTCCGGCACCCCCTTGCCCGTCATCCGCCGATCACCGGGAAACCGTGAGGACGAGATGACTATGTCGCTGCCTGGGACAGAAAGAAAGCTCTCCTACGATCGCCGCCGCGCGCTGCGCCGCAGTGCCCCGGAACTGGCCGCCTATCACTGGAATGGAACCGAGCCGCGCCAGAATGAAGTGCGCGACATCAGCTCGACGGGCGTTTATCTGCTGACCCGTGAAACCTGGGTTCCCGGCGAAATGATTTCTCTGACGCTGCAGCGCCGGGGCCCGCTTGAGGGTGATCTGGAACGCCGTGTCATGGTGCAGGCCCGCGCCGTGCGCCGCGATGAATACGGTGTGGGGCTCTCGTTCGTCTTTCCCGCCGGAGTCGATCTGCGCCTGTGGGACAGTCCGCTGATGGTCGGATCAGAGAGATTTGAGCCGGAGGACGTGCTGCGCGAGTTTCGCGTCGCCGGTGCGCTGGCTTTTCTCGCACGCCTGGCTCCGGCCGCAGCGCCAGAACTCGGCAAGCTTCTCCACGAGGGGCTAAGCAACTACCGCATGGCCAGCGCTGCGGAGATCGCGCTGAGCGCAGAACGCATGTTGGCTCTCCGTCCAGATGCTGAACGCATGCGCGCCATGCCCCACCTGGTCATGCACATCATGGAAAACGGCTCCTGGGCGGACTCTGAAACCATGGTGCAGTATTGGGCGGGCCTGCTTGCCACCGCATCCACGCCTGAGGGCACTGACGAAACCAACACGCTCTACACGAGCCTGCTCAGCCAGCTCACCTCACCGCACCTGCGCCTGCTGAAGACCGCCTGCACCCGCGGCAGCAAGTATTTCTTCAGCTTTGACCGCATGGCCGCCCGCCCCGTCACGCTCTCAGCGCGTGAGTTGATGGAGACCACCGGCTCGCGCGACCTGATCCGCATCCACCGCGATCTGGAGCTGATGGCAGAGCTCGGTCTGCTCGTCGTCACCGTGCGCTCAGTCTCCTTTGCGCCCATGCAGGGGACGGACATTGCGGCCACCAGCCTCGGCCTGCAGCTCTATGCGCGCTGCAACGGATACGCTGACCAGCTCCCGTCGTTCTATCATGTGCCGGCCCGCGCCGCGTCGGAATTGGAAACCTTCGGCGGTGGAGCCGCTGGCGAGCCCGCTGCCCCGGTGCAGGTGTAGCACTCCGGCGGCGCCAGACCACGTAGTGTGAACAGACCCTGGTCACGAGCTCTGCGCGAGCGGAGCTTCACGTCTGGTCGCGCGTTGCACGCCGAGCAATCCCACTGCCCCTGCGATTGGCAGCGCCAGCAATGCATATGGCAGGCGCGCAGCCGCCAGCGCCATCGGAGCCAGTAAAACAAGGCAAACCACCAGCTCAGCGCGGCGAACTGGAATCATGCCTTCTTTCAAGCAAAAGCAGAATGGAACCATACACAGCAGGAGATCCTGTGGGTTCGCGTGGTAGCTGGTAAGCAGCGTGGCCAGCATCGCTGCAGAAAAGCCGCGATCAAGGCTGGTCCACGCACGCGCTGCCCACAGCACCGTCGCTAGCGACAGCACCAGAACCACCGCCAACGGATGCGCCGTGAACAACGTCGCAAGTCCCCGCCAGTTGGCCATGTTCTCCGGTTCTGAGCCCACTCCGCCTTCGCTCCGGATCACAAACGCTCCATAACCGGCCAGCACCTGCGTTCCGCCGATCAGCAATGAGATCGCCAGCAGAGCAGCAGCCCCGCACAGCAAACCTGCCAACGCAGTCCACTTCCGCCGCAGAAACAGCACAGCCACAAAGCCTGCGACGAGCTGAAACTTGAACGCCGCGAGCGTCAGCAGAAGCCCTGCGGCGAATGGCTTCCCGCGCACGAGCGCCGCGTGCGTCAGCACAAACCCAGTGAGCACCACAAGCGAAAGCTGGCCGTGCGCAAGGCATGTCGCCACGGGCATAAAGGCCAATGCCAGGAGCCAGGGCCAGTTGCTGGACTCCGCCTGCGCATATACGGCCAGCACCTTCACGTTCCATGCCAGCAGCGCAAGTGAAAGTGCGGTCCATGCTGCATAGGCCCATGCAATAGGCAGCACTGCGAGAGGAAGAAACGGGAGCAGGGAATAGGGTGGGTAATAGAAGAGCTGACTGGCCGGGCGCCCTAGCGCCGCTTGCCATGCGTGCTGCGCAGACAGGTCGTAGAGCTGGCTGCCTGCCCCCGCATTCACCATGCGCGCCGCGTAATAGAACACCCCAAAGTCGTAGTGCGAGTCTCCGGCGCGGTGCACCAGCAGCAGAACGGCGAATACGATCGCGAAGAAGATCAGCGCCAGTCCTGGTCGTGCTTTCGTCTGGGGCTCGGACCGCATCGGTTCCTCTGCCACGGGTTTAACCTCCTCAGATTTGTTCTAGCCCTTCAGCAGCCGCTCCACCTCATCGTGGAGCCGTTCCGTAATCTCCGTCTCCGTAGCTCCGGCGGCAAAACGCACCGGTGCACCCACGCGCACCTCCAGCCGCCCGGAGCGGAACCAGCCCCGCCCGGCAGCTTTTAGCTCGCCCAGCCCGCGCAGCGCCACCGGCAGCACCGCCGCGTGCGACTGCTTGACCAGCAGCCCGATTCCCGGCCGGAACCGCGCCAACCCGCCCGCCGCCGACCGCGTTCCCTCAGGGAACACCAGCACGTTGTAGCCCCGGTCCAGCGCCTCGCCCGCGTGCTCAAAGCTGCGCTGAAAGTCCCTCCGCCGCGGCAGCGGAAACACGTTGAACAGCGCCGTCGCCAGCAGATACGTCAGCGGCCCCAGCAGCATGAACCCGCGCGTGCCCGGCCTCCGCTCCGGGTTGCGGAAGTGCCGGTAGTCCTCCAGCATCTCCCCGGCCATCATGGCCGCCACGCGCCGCCGCACCGGCCCCGGCAGCGCGTACTGCACCAGCGGCCCATCGTAAGCCGTCACGTGATTGCACACGATCAGCATCGGTGCTGCGGCGCGCAGGTCCGCCTCCGCGCGGCTCACACGCGGCCCGCCCAGCAGCCAGACCAGCGGCTGCGCCACGCACTCCAGAAACGCCGTCCGCAGCCATTGCACCGGCCGCGACCACGGCCAATAGGGGTACAGGTACTTTTCCTTCTCCACCGCCGGAGCCGCCGCAGCCGCAGGCAAGGGAACCGCTACCTTCGAAACCTCCACAGCCGCGTCCGTGATCTCTGATCCCTGATCCCTGTCTCCCGTCTCCTGATCCCTGATCCCTGATCCCTGATCTCTGTCCCGCAGCAGCTCCCGCAGCTCGCCCAGCGTCCGCGCCCGGTCAATCGCCGCATCCGGAGCCGTGCCCAGCCGCTGCTCGATGGCCGCTGCCAGTTGCACGCGTCCCAGCGAGTCCAGATGCAGATCCTCAGCCAGCCGCAGCGCGTCGTCCGCGCCCGCCGGCGTCTCGCCCGTAATCTCCGCAATCAGCGACCCCAGCCAGTCCGAGGGCAGGGAAGCCGCGCCAGCCTTCGCCGTCCGCCCCTCCGCCGCCCACGCTGCCACGGCTTTCCGGCGCACCTTGCCCGTCGAAGTCCGCGGCAAATCCGGCTCCGGCCACACCGCCCAGCGATGCACGCGCTGGAACTCAGCCAGCGCCGCGTTGGCGGCTTCCACTGCTGCGGCCGCCTCGCGCTCGCCGCCCCGCACCGCCAGTGCCGCAAACGGCTCCGGCCCGTTCGCCGTCTCCACCGCCACCACAGCGGAGCCCACCACCAACGCCTGCTGATCCAGCGCCGCCTCCACGTCTTCCGGGTGGATGTTCACGCCCGCCGCAGTCACGATCACCTCGCTTTTGCGGCCCAGAAACTTCAGCTCGCCGGTCTCCTGCGTCTCGGCCATATCGCCCGTCGCCAGCCACTCGTCTTCGCGCTGGCGCAGCTCGCCGCCCGACCAGGTTGAGCGCGCAATCATCGGCCCGCGCACCAGCACCTCGCCATCCGGCCCAATCTTCACCTCGCGCCCAGGCAGTGGCTTGCCAATGGTGCCACGAGCTACGTGGAAGGGATGGTTCAGCGTGATCAGCGCCGTGGTCTCCGTCATGCCATAGCCCTGCACCACCACGTACCCCAGCGTGTTCCAGAACTGCTCCAGCGGCCCGGCCAACGCCCCACCGCCTGAAATCAGTGCCCAGAACCGCAGCCCCGTCTGTCGGTGAATGTCGCGGAAGACCCACCACCGCTTCAGCGCCTTCAGCCCCCGCGCCGCCTCCAGCCGTCCTGCCAGCCCCGGATGTGTCGCCTCTAGCTGAGTCCGCACGAGCCCGATCACCCGCGGCACCGCCGCCAGCACGTTGATCCGCTCGCGCTTGATCATCTCCAGCAGCCGCGGGGCCACCAGGCGGCTCTCAAAGTGAACCTCCGCCGCAAAGATTGCCGGAACCCACAGCCCCATCGTCTGCCCAAAGACGTGGCTCAGCGGCAGCGTGTGCAGAAACCGCAGCGGGTGGACGTACTTCTCATAGCGCATGTAGGGCCGCGCCCCGTCCTCAATCGGACCCACCGACGCCAGCACGTTCCCGTGCGTGTGCACAATGCCTTTCGGGTCGCCCGTGGTGCCAGAGGTGAACAAAATCTGCAGCGGCGTCTCGTGGGTCAGCCCGTCCACGGGTCCCGCCTCGCGCTCCGGCAGCAGCGCCGCCCAGTCCTCAAACACCAGCGCAGGCCGCTCCGGCTCTCCCAGCCGCGCCACCAGCGCCGCGTCGCCCACCATCAGCTTCGGCCGCACATCCGCCGCCACGCGCAGCGCAAACTCCGTGGTGCCGTAGGCGTCCAGTGGCACCGCCAGCACGCCCCGCAGCATGCACCCATAGAAGGCCGCAATCCACTCCGCCGAGTTCTCGCCCCACAGCACCACGCGGTCGCCCGCGCCAATCCCGCGATCCTCCAGCAACGCCGCAAACCGCCCGGCCAGAGAAGCCAGTTCCCCGTAGCGTGTCACCCGCCGCCGGTTGCCTTCCATCCGCACCACAGCCACGTCGTCAGCGAACCGCCGAAAATCCTCCAGAAACGTACCCAGGTGTGCGCGCATCAGCTCTCCGGTCAGCCTCATCCTAGCAGCGCTGCCCCAGTCCGAATTTCGTTGCCTCCCCGTCCGGCCATTGCTATCTTGAATTGCTCGCACTCTCTGCTCTTCCCCCCTGCTCGCGAGCCAACCCAATCCGGAGAAAGTCACAATGGCGACGATCGCTCTGCCGCCGCGTCGGGGTAAGCTGCACCCGGACCGGATCTTCTATCCCATCATGTGTCTGCTCGTGCTGGTTACCATCTGGCTCGGGTTTGCCAAAACCTACTACGCCGCGGGCCTGGTCCGCGCCCACCTGCCCAGCCCCGTCATCCACGTCCACGCCGTCGTTTTCACCCTTTGGCTGCTCACTCTTGTTACGCAGATCAGCCTGGTCTCCGCACGCAAGGTCAAACTCCACATGGCCGTCGGCCTCTGGGGATTCTCGCTGGCCATCGTCATGGTCATCGTCGGCGTGGCTTCGGGCATCAACGCCCTGCGCCGCGATATGTCGCCACCGCTGTCCGGCCTTTCACCGCTCACCTTCTTCGCGGTGCCCATGTTCACCATTGCGCTGTTCGCCGCCATGGCTGCCTGGAGCTACTCCATGCGCCGTCGCCCGGACTACCACAAGCGCCTCATGATGGCCGCCAACATCGTCCTGCTCAGCCCCGCCATCGGCCGCTTCCCATACACCCTCACCCCCATGGGGCCCACGGTGCAGAACCTGATTCAGTTCGCCTTCCTCGCCGTCATGGTTGGCTATGACCTGGTTGTGCTGAAGAAGGTCCACCGCGCCACCTGGCAGGGAGCCCTCGTCGTTGTCGTGGTCACACTCGCCATGGTCCCCATCGGCATGACGCCACTCTGGCAGCACTTCGCCCAGTGGCTCCACGGCTGAGGCGCTTCCGCGTCGCTGTGCTGCTTCCAGAAGGGGGGCGACAACCTCCGTGCCCCATCCTTTCCGCGTTCTCCAGCGGAAAGGGTGGGAAAGCACAGCCATCCGCCAGCCCCGTGCAACTGAACAAGCCATCCTCATTGCGTGATCAACCGGCCTCGTGCGAGCGGGAAGCGAGCGTCTGCTGCACGCAATGCCTTTCGCTTCTCATTCGCCCCCGCCCGCGCTATCCTCACAGCAGCGCATGGCCCGCCCTCCCGCCAACCCGGAATCCGACCCCCTCGCCAGCTTCCACCCGGTCACGGCCGCTTGGTTCCGCGCCGTCTTTGACGCGCCCACCGCCCCCCAGCGGCAGGGCTGGCCGGTCATCGCCCGTGGGGAAAGTGCTCTCATCCTGGCCCCCACCGGCACAGGCAAAACCCTCACAGCCTTCCTCTGGTGCCTTGACCGGCTCATGCTCCAGCCCTTGCCTGAAGGCGCGCGCCCCGGCACCCGCATCCTTTACGTCTCCCCGCTCAAGGCCCTCGCTGTGGACGTGGAGCGCAACCTCCGCTCGCCCCTCGCTGGCATCGCCACCATGGCCCGTCGCCAGGGTGTCCCGTTCCGCGAGCCGGAGATCAGCGTCCGCACCGGCGACACCCCGCAGCAGGAGCGCGCCCGCTATCGCCGGCATCCTTCAGACATCCTCATCACCACCCCCGAGTCGCTCTTTCTCCTCCTCACCTCCCAGTCCGCCGAGGCCCTTCGCACCGTCGAGACCGTCATCATTGACGAGATCCACGCCCTGGTTCCCACCAAGCGCGGCGCCCATCTCGCCCTCTCCCTTGAGCGCCTGGAGGCACTCACCCGGCGCCGCCTGCAGCGAATCGGCCTTTCCGCAACCCAGCGCCCGCTTGAGGAGGTAGCGCGCTTCCTGGGCGGCGTCGAGCTGCCGATGGGAAACGCGTCCAGCGGGCATTTGCCTTCGGCAAGTACTTCATCCGAAATCAATCTTTTATCGATAACTACTGAAGCAAAACTTGAGATTTTGCCCGGAGCCCTAAAGCAGCCCGTTTCAACGCAAGATAGCCCGCTCGCCACCCCTGAAGAGGAGGCCGAATGGGCTGGCGACATGCCCGAGCCAGAGGCAATTCGCTACCGTCCAGTCACCATCGTCAATGCCAGTGCAAAGAAGCAGTTAAGTCTAAAAATTGAAGTTCCAGTTGAAGATATGGCCCGCCTCCAGGCCATGGATGAAATCCCCTCCGGCAACGCCTCGCAGACGCCCCGCCGGGTCTCCATCTGGAACGCCATCCATCCCCGCCTGCTGGAGCTGATCCGCGCCCGTAACTCCACTATTTTGTTCGTCAACAGCCGCTCTGTCGCCGAACGGCTCGCCGGAGCCCTCAACGAACTCGCCGGAGAAGAGCTGGCCCGCGCCCACCACGGCTCGCTTGCCGCCTCCCAGCGGGCCGTCATTGAGGAGCAGCTCAAGGCAGGCCAAATCCGTGCATTATGTGCAACTTCCACCCTCGAACTTGGAATTGACATGGGGGCCGTGGACCTCGTCGTCCAGATCGAGGCTCCGCCGTCAGTGGCCAGCGGAATGCAGCGCATCGGCCGCGCCGGTCACTCAGTCGATGCCGTAAGCGAGGGAATCCTTTTCCCGAAGTTTCGCGCAGATCTTGTTGCATGCGCAGCGGTTACAAGCGCCATGCATGAGGGGCACATCGAGTCCACCCGCTACCCCCGCAATCCTCTCGACGTTCTCGCCCAGCAGATTGTCGCCATCGTCGCTCAGCCCCCGAATGCGGCACTCAAGAGCAGCCAAAATGCCCGACGCCTGTCCCGGAAGCCTCCTGCGTCCGGCACACCATCCTTCTGGGATGAGGCCCCCGAATCATCCGCCTCCGAGTTCGGCGAGCCGCCTGAGTCCGAGCCGCAGCATGAGGTTGAAGTCGACTTCCTCTACGATCTCGTACGTCGCGCCGCCCCCTTCGGCTCGCTCACCCGCCCTGCATTTGAGGGCGTGTTGGACCTCCTCAGTGGCCGCTACCCCTCCGACGAGTTCGCCGAGCTGCGCCCGCGCCTCAACTGGGACCGCATCCGCAACGTCGTCACCGCCCGCCAGGGGGCCGGCCGCCTCGCCATCCTGAACGCCGGAACCATCCCCGACCGCGGCCTCTACGGTGTCTTCCTCGCACACACTGACGGCCGCCCCGTCCGCGTCGGCGAGCTCGACGAGGAGATGGTCTTCGAGTCGCACCCCGGCGAGACCTTCATCCTCGGAGCCTCCACCTGGCGCATTGACGACATTACCCACGACCGCGTCCTGGTCACCCCCGCCCCCGGAGAGCCGGGCAAGATGCCTTTCTGGAAGGGCGACGGTCCCGGCCGCCCGCTCGAGTTCGGCCGCCGCATCGGCTCCCTCGTCCGCGAGCTCCGCGCCCTGCCCAAGCCCGCCGCCCTCACCCGCCTCGTCGCCGAGCACGACCTCGACCCCGGCGCCGCCGAAAACCTGATGCAGTTCCTCGACGACCAGCAGGACGCCGCCGGAGCCGTTCCCGACGACCGCACCATCGTCGTCGAGCGCGTCAAAGACGAGCTGGGCGACTGGCGCGTCTGCGTCCTCACCCCCTTCGGCAGCCGCATCCACATCCCCTGGGCCATGGCCGTCGCCGCCCGCATCCGTGCCGCCGGAGGCCCCGAGGTCGAAACCCTCTGGGGCGACGACGGCTTCGTCCTCCGCTTCCCGGAGACTGACGAGCCGCCCGACCCCGACTGGATCCTCGTCGAGTCGCGCGAAGTCATGTCGCTCGTCCTCCGCCAGCTCGGCTCGACGGCCTTGTTCGCCGGCCGCTTCCGCGAGGCCGCCGGCCGCGCCCTGCTTCTACCCCGCCGCCGCCCAGACCAGCGCTCGCCCCTCTGGCAGCTCCGCAAGCGGTCCTACGACCTGCTCACCGTCGCCGCCCGCTACCCCCAGTTCCCCATGCTCCTCGAGGCCTACCGCGAGTGCCTCCGCGACTACTTCGACATGCCCGCCCTCGTCGAAACCCTCCGCTCCATCGAGCAGCGCCAGCTCCGCGTCCAGGTCGTCGAAACGCGCAAGCCCTCGCCCTTCGCCGCCTCGCTCCTCTTCAGTTACGTCGCCAACTACGTCTACGACGGCGACGCCCCGCTCGCCGAGCGCCGCGCCCAGGCCCTCACCATCGACCAGGACCAGCTCCGCGAGCTGATGGGCGAGGCCGACCTCCGCGAACTGCTCGACCCCGACGCCATCGCCCAGGTCGAGGAGTCCGCCCAGTGCCTCTCCGAGACGCAGCGCGCCCGCTCCGCCGACGGCATCCACGACCTCTGCCTCCGCCTCGGCGACCTCACCCGCGACGAGATCGCCCGCCGCCTCGCCTCGCCCGACCTCCTCGAAGCCGTCCCCCGCCTCGTCCGCTCCCGCCGCCTCCTCGAGCTCCGCATCACCGGCGAGCAGCGCTACATCGCCGTCGAAGACGCCGCCCGCTACCGCGACGGCCTCGGCATCCCCCTGCCTCCCGGCCTGCCCGTCGCCCTCCTTGAGCCCGTCGCCCATCCCGTCCTCGAGCTCGTCCGCCGCTACGCCCGCACCCACGGCCCGTTCCTCTCCCGCGAGCCCGCCGCCCGCTTCGGCCTCGACCTCGCCACGGTGGAAACCGCTCTCCGCGCCCTCGTCGAAGACGGCCGCGTCCTCGAGGGAGGCTTTCGCCCCGGCGGCCTCCACCGCGAGTGGTGCGACGCCGAAATCCTCCGCCAGATCCGCCGCAAGTCGCTCGCCCGCCTCCGCCGCGAGGTCGAGCCCGTCGAGCAGCGCACCCTCGCCCGTTTTGAGACCCACTGGCAGGGCCTCGTTCGCCCGCGCCGGCTCGGTCCGCGCCACCTCGACGCCCTCCTCGACGCCATCGAAAGCCTGCAGGGCGCGCCCGTCCCCGCCTCGCTCCTCGAGTCCGCCATCCTCCCCGCTCGCGTCGCTGGCTACGACCCCTCCGGCCTCGACACCCTCATCGCCGCCGGCGAAGTCGCCTGGGCCGGCGTCGAGCCCCTCGGCGAGCGCGACGGCCGCATCGCCCTCTTCCTCGCCGACAAACTGCCCCTCCTCGCCCGCCCGCGCCCCCAGCCCGAGCCTCTCTCCGAGAAAGAATCCGCACTCCTCGCCGCGCTCTCGTCCTCCGGCGCCAGCTTCTTTGAGCCCCTCAACGACGCCGTCGGCGGCGGCTACCCCGGCGAAACCATCGACGCCCTCTGGAGCCTCGTCTGGCGCAGCCTCGTCACCAACGACTCCCTCCACGCCCTCCGCGCCTACATCCAGCGCCCGGAAACCTCCCGCGCCCCGCGTCGCACACATACCGGCATGGTCTTCCGCTCCCGCCGCACCACGCCCCCCAACGCGCAAGGCCGCTGGTCCGCCCTGCACGCAGATTCCGGCGTGACCGCCACCGAACAGAGCCACGCCCTCGCCCGCCAGCTCCTCGCCCGCTACGGCATCGTCATGCGCGAGATGGTCGCCGCCGAAAACATCCCCGGCGGCTTCTCCGCCGTCTACGACGTGCTCAAGGCCATGGAGGAGTCCGGCCGCGTGCGCCGCGGTTACTTTGTCGCCGGCCTCGGTGCCGCGCAGTTCGCTCTGCCCTCCGCCGTGGACCTGCTCCGCCAGCTCCGCACCGAGCCCGAAACCGAAAAGCCAGAGTTCGTGCAGATGGCCGCCGCCGATCCAGCAAACCCCTACGGCTCCGTCCTCAAGTGGCCCGACCTGCCCGCCATGGAGGACGATGCGACCGGGGCCCCCGCGGACAGGTCTTCGTCCGTGGGGAAAGGAGAAAGTGCGCCGCGCGTCCTCACCCGCGCAGCTTACTCTGAAGTCGTCCTCCGCAACGGCGAGCTGGTCGCCTGGATGCGCCGCGGCAACCCCAACATCCTGGTTTTCCTTCCGCCGGAGGAGCCGGAGCGCTCGCAAACCGCTGCAGGCCTCGCCCACTTCCTCTGCGCCCGCGGGCAAGAGCGCATGGCCGTCGACCGCCACTCCGGCGTGCTCATCACCACCATCAACGGCCAGCCCGCCGCTGCCAGCCCCATGGGCCGCCCCCTCATGGACGCCGGTTTCTACTCCGGTCCGCTCGGCATGCATCTGCGCCGCATCCCCGCCGTCCCCGGCTTCAGCGCGTCGCACGAGGCAAGTCCAGACCGAAGTGAGGTCCAGTAGATGCCCGAAGGCGACACACTCTTTCGCACCGCGCGCACCCTCGGGCGCGCCTTCTCCGGCACTGTCCTTACCGGCTTCCGAACGCAGCTCGCACCCCTCGCCGCATGGAACGACCAGCACCCTGTCGCCGGGCAGACCGTCGAGCGCATCGAGTCGCGTGGCAAGTGGCTGCTCATGTTTTTCTCCGGCGGCAGCGTACTCCTCACGCACCTGCGCATGAACGGCTCATGGCACGTCTATCGCCGTGGCGAACGCTGGCGCGCACCCGGTCACGCCATGCGCATCGTGCTGGAGAACGCAGCGTGGCAAGCCGTCGGCTTCAGCGTCCCCGTGGCCGAAGTTATCTCGCTCCACGATCTCGACCGCGACCGCCGCATCCCGCGCCCGGAGATTGACGTCCTCCGCCCCGAATTCGACGCAGTCGCCGCCGTCGCACGCATCCGCGCGCATCCAGAAGAGGCCATCGCCGACGTGCTTCTCGACCAGTCCGTCCTCGCCGGTGTCGGCAATGAGTTCAAGTCTGAAATCTGCTTCGCCTGCGCGGTCAATCCCTTCGCGCCCATCGCCGCGCTGAGTGATGCTCATATTTCCGAGATCGTCGGTACCGCGCGCCGCATGGTCCGCGAAAACATCATTGAGGATTCGCCGGAAACCACCGTCACGTATCGCGGCCTCGGCCGCCGCACGCGCCACGCCAGTGATCCGCGCGAGCGCGTCTGGGTCTACGGCCGCGCAGGTGAAACGTGCCGCCAGTGCGGCTCCATCATCGAGCGCCGCCTGCAGGGCCCCGACGCCCGCATCAGCTTCTGGTGCCCCCAGTGCCAGCCTGTGTCCTCAAATTAAAGATCAGTCGATGCAGGTCTGCAGATATGCGTGAATCAGCGCGATGAGTTCCGCGCGCAGCGGCGCCAGCAGCCGCTCTGGTGAACTGGCGTCGAGCAGGCGGTGCGCCGTTCCGTTCATTGCCGCCAGCACCATGCTCGCAATCATGTCCGGCTCTTTCCGTAACCGTTCGCGTGCCGTCGCCAACAGATCGGTAACGCGATGCAGCGAGCGTGCCGTCGCGGCCCTCGCAATTGCCATGCCTTCAATGTCGGAGCTGATCGCGTAGAGCGCAACGCTCACCTTCACGTTCCGCATCTTCGCGCCAAGATACGCATCCACGAGTGCGGTTCCCATCTCAAGCAATCCCCGGTTGCGATACTCCGTGCAGACATCCTCAATCGAACCTGCTACCGCTGCAATGTGTCGCCGCAACGCCGCTTGCAGGAGCGCGCGTTTGTTGGGGAAATACTGGTAGAGCGTGCCCACGGAGACGCCTGCCCGCTCAGCTACACGCGTCGTCGTAAGCTGTTCCTTCCCAACGGCCACCAGAACCTGAATCACCGCCTCAAGAATGGCGTCGACCGTGACGGCAGAACGCTTCTGCACAGGCGTCTTTCGTGGTTTTAGCGTGGGTTGGGCGGCGCGGGCCAAATGCGAACTCCAAACCTGAAGATATCTTCATCTAATCACACGTAGCGTGAAAATGCTCCTGGAGGATGCATGACGAAGAAACTTGGCGGGCAGTTCACATTCGCCGGAACCACAGTATCAATCAGCCGTGTTGGCTACGGCGCAATGCAGTTGGCGGGGCACGGAGTCTTCGGCCCGCCGCGCGATCGCGATGAGGCGCTGGCCGTGCTCCGCGCCGCGGTTGAGGCGGGTGTGAACCACATCGACACCAGCGACTTCTACGGCCCGCACGTCACCAACCAGATCATCCGAGAAGCGCTGCATCCCTACGCGGACAGCCTCACCATCGTGACCAAGGTCGGGGGCCGACGCGGCCCTGCCGGTGAGTGGTTTCCCGCGCAGAGTCCGGCGGAACTCGTCTCCGCCGTACAGGACAACCTGCGCAACCTCGGTGTGGATTCGCTCGATATCGTGAACCTGCGCCTGTGGGGAGACAACGGCCACGCACCCGCCGAGGAATCCATCGCCGAACGATTCGGCGCACTGGCAGAGCTCTGCAGCCAGGGCCTCGTTCGCAACCTCGGGCTCAGCAACACCACCCGCAAGCAGGTAGAGGAGGCCGCTGCAATCGCCCCCGTCGTCTGCGTGCAGAACTTCTACAATGTGGCGCATCGCGAAGACGACGCATTTGTCGACTGGCTCGCCCAGCAGAGCATTGCTTACGTCCCGTTCTTCCCGCTTGGTGGATTCACGCCACTGCAGTCAACCACGCTGACTGACGTGGCCGCGCAACTGGGCGTAACCCCGATGCAAACCGCGCTGGCATGGCTCCTGCAGCGCTCGCCGAATCTGCTGCTGATTCCCGGCACATCATCACGCGCACACCTGCACGAAAACCTCGCCGCTGCCGAACTGGTGTTGCCCGTCGAGGTGGTCACCGCCCTCAACGCAATCGGCGCCGTTAACGCGCCCCAGGCGTAGCCGCAGCTTCAGCGACCAGTATGTGCGGAACCGAATCTCTGCACTGGCCCAGTTCTTGCGTATTCCGTGTGACGAATGCACGGACATTTCTGCTCTGGGCCAGTTACAGTGGTAGCACCATGCAAACAGTGGCAAGACTTCTGCTCTGCGCCTGTGCGGTCGCGAGTTTTTCCCCAGCCGTGCGCGCCCAGCAACCCGCGCGTGAAATTGTGGTGGACGTTGCAGAGCCGGGCGCTCCGGTCGATCGCTTCTTCGATCTCTCCGTCGGGTCCGATTTTCCGGGCACGCTCATCCGCCCGGACAGCCAGGCACAGCTCAAGCTTGCCGCAGAGGAGCTCGGCTTCCGCTACATCCGTTTCCACGCCATCTTTCACGATGTCCTCGGCACGGTCCGCGTTGAGAACGGCAAGACGGTCTACAACTGGACGAAGATCGACGCGCTCTATGACGATCTACTCGCGCGCCACATCCGCCCCTTTGTCGAGCTGGGCTTCACGCCGCAGGCGCTGGCCACTTCCGGCAACAGCATCTTTTATTGGAAGGGAAACACCTCGCATCCCGATCCTGCCGGTTGGGATGCGCTGGTCGGCGCGTTCATCCGCCACATTGAGCAGCGCTACGGTCGCGACGAAGTGCGCCACTGGTTCTTCGAGGTGTGGAATGAGCCGAACCTCTCCGGCTTCTGGGAGGGCGGCGACCAGAAGGCCTACTTCGATCTCTACGACCGCACCGCGCGCGTCATCAAGTCCATCGACCCCGAGCTGTGCGTTGGCGGCCCGTCCACCGCGGGTGCAAGCTGGGTGCCCGAGTTCCTCGCGCACGTCAAAGCCAGCGGCGCTCCGGTCGACTTCGTCACCACGCACACCTACGGCGTTGACGGCGGCTTCCTCGACGAAAAAGGCGAAAGCGACACCAAGCTCTCGCCCTCGCCAGACGCCATCGTTGGCGATGTCCGCCGTGTCCGCGCGGAGATCGCCGCCTCTGCATTCCCGCACTTGCCGCTTTACTTCACTGAGTGGAGCACCAGCTACACACCGCGTGATGCCGTGCACGACTCCTACATCAGCGCTGCCTACATTCTGTCCAAACTCAAGGACAGCCAGGGCCTGCTGCAGGGCATGAGCTACTGGACCTACACCGACCTGTTCGAGGAACCCGGTCCGCCGCCCACGCCTTTCCACGGCGGCTTCGGCCTGCTCAATCGCGAAGGCATCCGCAAACCAGCCTTCTTTGCCTACAAGTACCTCTACGCAATCCAAGGCAACAGCCTTCCCGTGCAGGACCCGCAAACCTTCGCATCTGTTGACGGCCGCAACGTCGCCGTCCTCGCGTGGGACTTCGAGCAGCCGCAGCAGAGCGTCAGCAACCGTCCGTTTTTCACCAAGCCGGTCGAGGTGCACGCTGCCGCGCCCGTGCAACTGACAGTCAAGCACCTTGCCCCGGACGCGGACTATCGCATCCTCGTCTATCGCACCGGCTTCCACGCCAACGACGCCTACACCGCATATCTCGAGATGGGGTCGCCAGCCAGTCTGTCGCCCGCGCAGTTGGCCCGCCTGCAGGCTCTCACCCGCGACCAGCCCCAGCTCCTCATGGATGCGCGCACTTCCAGCGATGGCACCACGGTTCTCAGTCTTGCGATGAAAAGCAACGACGTGGTGCTGGTCAAGATTACACCAAGATAAACGACGCCGCGCTCAGGAGCCCGCCTCCAGCAGCGCGGCGAGCCTCTTCAACTCACGCACCACTACGAATCGCTCTCCGGTGCGTTATCGCCTTCATCGCGCAGCCCGTGCTTCTCCATGCGATAGATGAGCGTTCGGCGACTGATGTCGAGATAGCGCGCCGCCTGTGTCTGGTTGCCGTTGAAGCGTTCCAGCGCGCGCAGCAGCAGCTCGCGTTCCACGGCCTCCAGGCTGATGCCTTCCTCAGGCAGATCCAGCAGAAAGCTCGATGGACCAGACGCAGTGGCGGAGCCGCGCAACTCCTGTGGCAGATCGTCTTCCGTGATTGCTTCGCCGTTTGAGAGCACAATCATGCGCTCAATCACGTTCTCTAGTTCGCGCACGTTGCCTGGCCAGCGGTGGGAAGAGAGACGTGCCATCAGTGCCGGTGCAATGCGCAGCGTCATCATGCCGTGCTTCTCCTTTGCTTTGCGAAAGAGAAATTCGGCGATTTCAGCAATGTCTTCACGGCGCTCCCGCAGTGGCGGCAGATACAGTGGCACCACCGCGAGCCGGTAGAAGAGGTCCTCGCGGAACGTGCCGTCTTCAACCATCGCGGCAAGGTTGCGATGCGTGGCTGCGACGATGCGCACATTGATGATCTTCGGAGCCGTGGCGCCAACGCGTTCCAGTTCGCCCTGCTGGATCAGCCGCAGCAGCTTCACCTGCGCTTCCAGTGGCAGTTCGCCAATCTCGTCCAGAAACAGCGTGCCGCCATCAGCCAGCTCCACCTTGCCCGGCTTGTTCGCAGCCGCGCCCGTGAACGCTCCGCGCGCAAAGCCGAACAGCTCTGCCTCAATCAACTCGCGCGGAATCGCGCCGCAGTTGATGGTGACAAACGGCTGGTTGCGCCGCCTGCTGTTCTGGTGGATCGCGCGCGCCAGCAGCTCTTTGCCTGTGCCCGTCTCGCCGTTGATCAGCACCGTGGTGTCATGCTGAGCCACGCGCGCGGCCATCTCCAGCACGCGCAGCAGCGCTTTCGAGTGGCCGATGATGCTGTCAAAGCCATAGCGGCGGTCCAGCACTGAGCGCAGGTTGCGCACTTCATCCAGCAGGTTCTGCCGCTCCATCGCACGATGCACGGCCAGCAGCAGCGCCTCGTAGTCAATCGGCTTGGTCACGTAGTCGTACGCGCCCAGGCGCATCGCCTGCACAGCCGTCTCAATCGTGCCGAAGGCCGTGACGATGATGACGGTTGTCTGAATTTCGTCATCGGCAATGCGGCGCAGCAGCGCAAGCCCGTCCAGCCCAGGCATGCGCAGGTCGGTGATCAGCAACTTGGGTCGCTGCTCCAGCAGCTTCCGCAGAGCCTCGTCACCACTGGCTGCCAGCGCCACATCGTAGCCGGCTTCGGCCAACTGCATCTCAACCACGCGCCGCACGCTTGCGTCGTCATCGACCACGAGAATCGTTTCACCCGGCATGGGCGGCCTCCTGCGCAAGCGGCAGTTCAATACAGAATGTGGCTCCGTGTGCGTCGTTGTTGCGGAACGAGAGCGCGCCGCCGTGATGCGCCACAATCATTGAGGAGATGGCGAGCCCGAGTCCAGAGCCTGTTGCCTTGGTTGTAAAAAATGGATCGAAGATGCGTTCAGATGCTTCGGCTGAAATACCATTCCCCTGGTCGCAGACCTCAATACTCAGCCGGCCGCTCTCCATGTGTGCGGCCAGTTCCACGTGCGCTCCATCCGGCGATGCCTCAATCGCGTTGAGCACAAGATTCAGCAGCACCTGCTTTAACTGCTCCGGATCACACTCTATCTCCGGCAGTGGCTCGGAGCTGGATGAAATCGCGATGTGCCGGTTGTTCGCAGCATGTGCCGCAAGCGATGCAACCGACGCAAGCAACGCCGCGGGATCAGTGTGCTGCATGCGCGGAGAACGCGGGTTGGCGAAGTTCAAAAAGCCTGTGAGCAGTTTGTTCAGACGCTGCGACTCTTTCTGAATGATCTCGAGGCTGTCGCGCTGATACTCGGCTGGCGCTGTGCCGCGGCTCAGAATGCCTGCCGCACCAGAGATGCTGGCGAGCGGATTGCGAATCTCGTGCGCAAGGCTCGCTGCCAACTGCCCGGCTGCGGATAGTCGCTCCGCCTGTTTCATCTTCGCCACGTTCTCGTGTAACTCGCGATAGATCTGTTCCAACTGCGCCTGCGTCTCTTCAACGCGATGTCGCTGTGCGCGCTCGCGGTCGGCAAGCGTCCCAGCAATCATGCCCGCGGCGGTGAAGATGGCGAGCTCTACAATCTGGTCCTGCGCATCCATCGGCCACTTTGCCCAGTGGTCCGCGATGCCCGGCGCATTGGCGCAGGCTGCAGCCGCAGCGGCAATCGCCGCTCCTCGCCAGCCAAACAACATTCCCGCAATCATAAGCGGAAGAAAATTGAGATGGTGCAGAATGTTATGCGCTAAAACGTAGCTGGCCGGAATACTCCATGCCAGCGCAGCCAGCAGCGCCAGCGCAAGCAGCAGCGCGTAGCCGGTGAGCGACTTCAGAAGCGCGGGGCGAAGCTCAGTGCTCATGGGTAAAGCATAAAAGGTGTGCCCTTCAAACGGGAGCGTGCGGACAGCCATGCCGCCAAAGCTGCAATTTGCGTTCCATGCGCAAGGGCCAGCGTTCAGCGTAGATTCGCACGCGCGTGGTGTACCAAATGGGACAGTCAGCAGGATGCCGCTGTACGAAATGAGCCTGACGCGTCAGCCCAAATCGCGCAATTGCGGGCAAACGGCAATGGAACGCTGCGTGCAAACAACGATTGCGTGCATTGGTCTCACTTCCTCATTCTCTCAACAACCCTGAGTTCGGCGGCCTGCGCGCAGAGCCTGCCATCCAGCGCGCATCTCGCCGCGCTGGATGCGGCGGTTTCTGTAGCGCCGGCTGATCCGGCAGAGCCTGCCACGCCGCTCACCATCGAGCAGGCGTTGGAACTGGCGGAGAAGAACAACCCGCTGTTAACAGAAAGCGCTGCCATACGCGCACGCGCGCAGGCTGCTGTGCGCACATCAAAGGCGTACACCAATCCAACGGTTGAATTCCTTGGTGGCGATCAGTCTGCGCGTGCGGTCTCGAACCCCGGTGTGCCTGGCGCGTTCACGCATTATGGAGCGGGCCAGACGATTGAGGTTCCGTCTGAGCGCCGTGCGCGGATACACGCTGCGCAACTGGAGCTGACCGGTGCAGGGCATCAGTTTGAGAGCGTGCGGCTGGCGGTTGCTGCCCGTGTCCGGCGCGCGTTTTATGACGTGCTGCGGCGCAAGCAGCAACTCGCCAACGCGCATGACAATCTCGCACTCGTCGAGGATCTTCGTCGTCGCGTCGGCATGGAAGTACAGGTCGGTGAAAAGGGCAAGTTGGAGTTGACGCGTGCTGAAGCTGAACTGGCGCGTGCGCGGGCCGTGGTGCGCGGTGCAGATGCGCAACTTGCCAACGCGCGCGCAATGCTCAAAGCCGTGCTGGGAGCATCTGCTGATTCCAACTACGATCCGCAGGGCAAGCCCGCTGAAGGCCGCACGTTGCCGCCGCTCGCTGACCTGCGCGCGCAGGTGCTTGAGCATCATCCCGCGCTTGCAGAGGCCGCCTCGCGCACCACGCAGGCCGAGACGCTCGTAGAACGCGAACGCGCGCGGCGTATTCCCGAGCCAACGTTCCAGGGCTTCTACGAGCGACAACCTGACGTGACTCTCTGGCAGGTGGGCGTCAGTGTTCCGCTTCCGCTGTGGGACCGTCGCAAGGGCCCCATCGGCGAAGCGCAGGCCGAGTCTCGCCGCTGGAACGCAGTCACGCAGCAGCGAAAGCTCGAGCTGACTGCAGCACTTGAGAGTGCCTACGACCAATACGAGATCAGCGACCAGCAGGTGCAGGGTCTTGAGGCAGGGTCACTGCGGGAGGCGCAGGCCGCCGTCGATGCGGCGCGCTCGGCCTATCGCTTCGGCGAGCGCGGAATTCTGGAGGTGCTTGACGCGCAGCGTGTGTTGCAGGGTGTGCGCAGTGACCTCCTCGACGCCTTGTATGCGCGGCAGACCGCGCTTATCGATCTTGAAGAACTCGGAGCCATGCAACCATGATGATCAACGCGTCGAAGAAGACATGCCTGCTGGCCGCGTGCGCCGCAGTAATCGCTCTTGCCTCCGCTGGATGCAAAAGCAGCGACAGGGTGAAGGCTTCCGCAAAGGCAGAGTCAAATCCATTGAAGGTGGCCGTGCCCGCCGAGCTGATGAGCCAGATCAAGGTCGGCAAGCCGCGCGTGGAAGAAGTTACATCGCAGGAGAAGGTGGCGGCGCGCATTGAGACCGACGCAGCACGCGTGGCGCGTATCGGCTCGCCCGTCGACGGCCGCATCACCAGGGTGCTCGTCTTTGAAGGCCAGAAGGTGAAGCGCGGCCAGGTGCTTGCCATGCTGCACAGTAATGCGCTTTCTGACACACAGTTTGCATTCCTCAAAGCGTACTCGCAGTCGCGTCTCGCAAAGCAGTCAGCCGAGCGTGCGAGGCAGCTCGTGCAGGCAGATGTGATCGGCACCGCCGAGCTTGAAAAGCGCGAGGCTGAAGTCATGCAGACTGAGGCGGAAGTGGCCGCGCTGCGCGCGCAGTTGCGCGGCCTCGGCATGTCTGACGGCGCAATCCAGCAACTGCAGAGCACCAAGAAGCTCAACTCGGATTATCCGATCCTCGCTTCCATCGCAGGCACGGTCATCGAGCGCAAGGTCACCATCGGACAGGTGGTGCAACCAGCCGACCCTGCGTTTCTCCTCGCAGATCTCTCCGGCCTCTGGTTCGTCGCAGACGTGCCAGAGGAGCAGGCCGGCTCGCTCTATCTTGGCAAGGCGGTCATTGCCACCATCCCCGGCGTGGGCAATGAGAAAGTGCAGGGCAAGCTCACGTTCGTCAGTCCTGTCGTCAACCCGCAAACACGCACCGTTGAAGCGCGCATGAATCTTGAGAATCCGCAGGGCATCTTCAAGCCCGAGATGCTTGCATCCATGATCTTCGAGAGCCGCCCGCAGAAGGGAATCACTGTGCCTTCGACCGCCGTGGTGCGCGAGGAAAACAAGGATCATGTCTTCGTCCAGACCGCGACGGATGAGTTCCTGCTGCGTGAAGTTGAACTAGGTGCAGAGGTGAATGACCGTCGCGTTGTTACGCACGGCATCAACGCCGGAGACACCATCGTGCTCGACGGCGCGTTTCACCTGAATAACAAGCGTCGTCAGGACCAGATCAAGGGGGCCGAGTAGATGCGCAGACTCATCGCATCGGTTCTTCATCAGCGGCTGGTGATCGTTGTCGTTTGCGCCGTGCTGCTGGCCTTCGGCCTCAATGCCGCGCGTCACCTCTCCGTCGATGCCTTCCCTGACGTGACCAATGTGCAGGTGCAGATTGCCACAGAGGCGCCGGGTAAGTCACCGGAAGAGGTTGAGCGCTTCATTACCATTCCCATTGAAGTGGGCATGACGGGCCTCCCTGGACTCGTCGACATGCGCTCGCTCAACAAGCCAGGCCTCTCACTTATCACCCTCGTTTTTGAAGACGGTAAGGGAGTCTACTTCGAGCGCCAGCTTGTGAGTGAGCGGCTGAACGAACTGCGCGACCGCATGCCTGCGGGCGTAACGCCAGTCCTCGGCCCGGTGTCGAATGCGCTCGGCGAAGTCTACCAGTACACGCTCGAAACAGCAGACGACGGAAATCGCACGCTGACGCACGACGAACTCATCGAGCGCCGCACCGTGCAGGACTGGGTCGTGCGTCCGCTCCTGCGCTCCATCCCCGGCGTTGCGGAAATCAATTCCACCGGTGGCTTCGTCAAGGAGTACCAGACGCTCGTCGATCCGCAGAAGCTGCGCTACTACGGCTTGACCATCGGCGACGTCTACTCTGCGCTCAAACGCAATAACGAGAATGCGGGCGGCGGCATTCTTCCGCAGCATGCCGAGCAGTACCTCATCCGCAGCGTCGGCCTCATCCGAGATCCCGAAGACATTCGCCGCATCGTGCTCAAGGAGAGCCAGGGAACGCCTGTCTTCCTGCGCGATGTCGCTGAAGTGCGCGTCGGTGAAGAAGTACGCTACGGCGCAATGGTGAAGGGCGGCAGCACAGAGGCCGTGGGTGGTGTTGTGATGATGACCGCTGGCGGCAACGCCAAGGAGATCGTCACCAAGGTCAAGCAGCGCGTCGCGGAAATCAACGCGAAGAACATGATCCCCGGTGGGCTCAGGATCACGCCTTATTATGATCGCTCGCGCTTGGTGGACGCGGCCATTCACACCGTCTCTGAGGTGCTCGGCGAAGGTATCCTGCTCGTCGTTGTCGTGCTGTTCCTCTACCTCGGAGATCTGCGCTCGAGTCTCATCGTGAGTGCGAACCTGGTGCTCACGCCGCTGCTCACATTCCTCATCATGAATCGCATCGGGCTTTCTGCGAACCTGATGTCGCTCGGCGGACTCGCCATCGCCATCGGGCTCATGGTCGATGGCTCAGTCGTTGTCGTCGAGAACGTCTTCGCCAAGCTCAGTCATGGCGGCAAGCAGTCGCGCCTGCACATAGTGCGCGACGCAGTGACTGAAGTTGGAACGCCGGTTATCTTCGGCGTACTGATCATCGTGCTCGTCTTCCTGCCGCTTATGACGCTTGAAGGCACTGAAGGCAAAATGTTTGCGCCCCTGGCTTACACCATCGCCATCGCGCTGCTGCTTTCACTCGGCCTCTCGCTTACACTCTCGCCCGCACTCTCCATGTTCTTTCTCAAGGGCGGCAATGAAAAGGACACGCGCCTCGTCGCATTTCTGCGCCGATCGTATACACCGGCTCTGAATTGGGCACTCAACAATCGCTTCAAGAGCGTAGCTGCTGTCGTTGCGCTGTTCGTTGTTTCACTCTGCATGTTCCCATTCCTCGGCACTGCGTTCATTCCTGAAATGCAGGAGGGCACGCTGAGTCCCAACGCGGATCGCGTTCCTAACATCTCGCTCGATGAATCAATCAAGATGGAGATGCAGATGCAGCGCAAGATTCGCGACATCTCCGGCGTAGAAGGCGTGGTTTCGCGTATCGGCCGCGGTGAGTCGCCCGCCGATCCCGCTGGTCCCAACGAAGCCGACGTGATTGCCACGCTCGCGCCGGTTGACGAGCGACCGCGTGAACTCACGCAGGAGGTCATCGCAGACAAGATGCGCGATGCGCTTTCGTCGATCCCCGGCGTCAACCTCGTCATGTCGCAGCCCATCTCTGATCGCGTCGACGAGATGGTGACCGGCGTGCGCGCCGACGTGGCCGTCAAGATCTTCGGTGACGATCTCGATACGCTCGTCGAAAAGGCGCAGCAAGTCGCCAAGGTTGCTTCCGGCATTCGCGGCACACAGGGCACGCGCGTCGATCGCGTTGGCGGCCAGCAGTATCTCGTCATCGACATTGACCGCAGCGCCATCGCGCGCTACGGCCTCAACGCGTCCGACGTGAATGACACCATCGAGATGGCTGTCGCAGGCAAGAGCGCAACGGAGATTTATGAGGGTGAGCGCCGCTTCCAGGCCATCGTGCGCCTGCCCGCGTCTTATCGCTCCAGCATCGATGACATCAAGCAGATCACCGTGCTCTCACCGAACGGCCCGCGCGTGCCGCTCATGGATCTCGCCAACATCCGCGTGCTTGAAGGGCCCGCGCAGATCAACCGCGACATGGCCAAGCGCCGCATCGTGGTCGGCATCAACGTGCAAGGGCGCGACCTCGGCGGCTTCGTCTCCGAGTTGCAGCGCACGGTCGGCGAGAAAGTCGATCTGCCTCCCGGCTACTTCATCGAGTGGGGCGGACAGTTCCAGAACATGCAGCGCGCGCTCAAGCATCTGGCCATCATTGTGCCTGTCACCATCGGCGCCATCTTCTTCCTGCTGTTCCTGCTCTTCCACTCGGTGCGCTTCGCCGCACTCATCATCACAGTACTGCCGCTGGCTTCCATCGGCGGCATCTTCGGCCTCTTCCTCTTTCGACAATATCTCTCCGTACCAGCGTCAGTGGGCTTCATTGCACTGTGGGGAATCGCAGTGCTGAATGGTGTGGTGCTGGTCTCTTACATCCGCAAGCTGCGCGATGAAGGCATGCCACAGGCGGAGGCCGTGGTGAAGGGAACGCAGTTACGTTTCAGGCCGGTGATGATGACCGCAACAGTGGCCGCACTCGGGCTGGTGCCGTTCCTGTTCGCACGCGGGCCAGGCTCGGAGATTCAGCGTCCGCTCGCCATTGTGGTCATCGGCGGGCTGATCACGTCAACGATTCTCACGCTCGTGATCGTGCCGTGTCTCTATGCGTTGTTTGAGGGAAGGGAAGCCGACATTGAAGATCGCGAGATGGAGCGCCACGTGCTGAGTTAGACGGGGTGCATTCGGGATCGAAACACAGCGGAGCAGGCGCACGCAACGCGCCTGCTCCGCTTGCCTATTGGCCGCCGCCCGGCTTGCCCAGACCGAAGATCTTCTGCAGCAGGTTGCGGTGGTCGCCATTGGGGTTCTGGTGATCGCAGGTTTCCGTCGGTGCGGTGCCGTCCAGAAACGCCGCGTCAAATGAATCGGGGCAGGAATCATTCGAGAGAAGGTTTGAGTTCTCGTCGATGCTCACAATCTCCACGCCATCCGGCTCGGAGAACTCGTGCGCGTCCGAGTACTGCGGAAGCTGCACAGCGCGCTTCATGAACTCAGCCCAGATCGGAGCCGCAGCACGTGCGCCTTCAATCTTGATGTCCGTGTAGTCGTCGTTGCCCACCCAGACAATGCACAGCAGGTTCGACGTGTAGCCCGCGAACCACGCATCGTGGCTGGTGCCGGTCTTGCCCGCGGCCGGAGCGTAGAAGCCCATGCCGCGCACACCCGCGCCCGTGCCGTGACCGCGCAGCACGTCCTGCATCATTGACGTCGTCAAGTACGCCACGCGCGGATCAAGCACCTGCTTCGAAGTCGGCGAGAAGTCCTGCACCACATCGCCCGTTGGCGTGCGCACACTTGCCAGCAGCCACGGATCGATATGCAGGCCGCCATTAGCGAAGATCGTGTACGCGCCTGCCATGTCCAGCGGCGTCGCATCGTAGGAGCCGATGGCAACCGACGGTGTGCCGCGCGCGCTCTTGATGCCCGCATCGCGCGCCAGAGTCGCCACGCGATCAAAACCCACCATCGCGGCCAGCCCGATCGTTGCGTTGTTCAGCGAGCGCTGCAGCGCGTACCGCGCCGTCACCTGTTCGTGATACTCGCCGTGATAGTTGCGCGGCGTGTATTCCTGCTCGGTGCCGGAGCCGTACGTGGCCTGCTGATCGTTCAGCATCGTGATCGGCGAAAACAGTTTGTCCTGCCCCGGCAGCATCGTGCCTTCCACCGCCGTGTTGAAGCCAGTCGCGTACACAAACGGCTTGAAGATCGAGCCGGTAGGCCGTCGCGCCACCGCATGATTCAACTGCGAGAGCCCGTAACTGCGGCCACCCACCAGTGCCAGCACGCGCCCCGTGTGCGGGTCCAGCGCCACCAGCGCCACCTGCGGATAGATGTACGGCTTGCCCGCCTTCTTGTCCTGAGCGTGCAGCTTGTCCACCTGCTCGTCGATCACGTGCACCGTCGACGTAACAGCCTCAGTCGCAAGCTGCTGCAGCTCCGGATCGAGCGACGTATAAATGCGCAGCCCTTCGGAGTTGAAGTCGCGGTCGCCAAGCTTCTGCGTCAGCTCGTCGCGCACCAGGTCGACGAAGTACGGCGCCTCAGAGGCGTCCACGCTGCCGGGCGAGATGTGCAGCGGCTCGCGCTTGGCCTGTTCCCCTTGATCCTTCGTGATCGCACCGGTCTCGACCATCGAGTCCAGCACAAGGTTGCGCCGCTCCAGCGCGCGGTCCGGATGCCGGAACGGGCTCAGCCGATTCGGGCTTTGGATCGTACCGGCCAGCAGTGCGCATTCCGCCAGGTCAAGCTCGCGCACATCTTTACCGAAGAACGCCTGTGCTGCCTCACCGAAGCCGTTGATGGAAAAGCTGCCTCGCTGTCCCAGGTTGATCTGGTTGGCGTACGCCTCAAAGATCTGCTTCTTCGTGAAGCGATGTTCGAGCTGGAAGGTGATGACGATCTCTTTGAACTTGCGCGTGATGCGCCGCTCCGGCGAGAGGAAGAAGCCGCGCGCCAACTGCATCGTCAGCGTCGATCCGCCTTCAACGTAGTGATGGCCAGGCTTGAGATCGTTGACCAGAGCGCCCAGGATGCGGATGTAATCCACGCCGCCGTGATCGAAGAAGCGGCGGTCCTCAATGGCAACGACCGCGTGCACCAGGTTCGATGGCATCTCATCGTAAGTGACAAGGCGGCGCTTGATGCGGTTCGCGTCGGAGAGTCCCGTAATCAGCAGAGGTTCAAGCTCGTAGCTTGAGAGCCCCTGTCCCTTGTCGTCGGTGATGGACTGTACTTGCCCGCCGGCAATGTGAATCGTCGCTGCGTCCTGCGAGTGATACGACTGCGTCCCAGGACGCACCGTGATCGCGCCACCGGAGATTGAGTACGTGCCGAGCGGCGATGCCGACGATGCCGCGCCGTCCGTGTAGCCCGCCTCGCGCAGCTCGCTCTCAATCAGTTGAACGCCGAGCTTCTGTCCCGGACGCACCTCGCGCGGCGTAGCGTAAATGCGCGCCGTCTGTGCGAACAGCGGCTGCTTCAGCCGCGCATCCACAATGCCTTCGTAGTGAATGTAGTAGAAGCCGAACAGGCCGATAAACACGACGCCCAGAACAGCCGCTGCGCCGAGCACGGCGCGCAGAAGGAAAATGCGCATGGGATGCGTTCCCTGGGGCATCGCGAGTTTGATCTTCAATGCCATGTGTACTCCGAGCTGAATGTTTCCAGCTCCCTGAGGCCCAGATTGTACGCGCACCGGAATGTGTCCCGGTGCGCGGTTGGTTTGGTGCCTGCGGCTGGCCTCTTAGAGGCTGTCGCCGAGCAACTGCTCTTCCTGAACGCGCTCTTTCACCAGCGCGACAACGTCGGCAATCGCCACATCCTCGCTCGCAGCCTTCGCGCGCGTCACCAGCTCCACCACGCCGGATGCAGCCTTCTTGCCGACCGTGATGCGATACGGAATGCCGACCAGATCCGCGTCCTTGAACTTCACACCGGCGCGGTCATCGCGGTCATCCAGAAGCACGTCGAGCCCAGCCTCTTCCAGTTCCGCCGCCAGCTTCTCGCCCGTCGTGCGCAGCGTTTCATCCGACATGTTCGTAACGGTGACCACCACCGCGAACGGCGCAATCGACGCAGGCAGCCAGAAGCCGTTTGCGTCGTTCGACTGCTCCACAGCCGCCGTCAGAATGCGCTCAATGCCGATGCCGTAGCTGCCCATGATCGGCGTCACTTCCTTGCCGTTCGGGTCCAGCACGCGCGCGCCCATTGACTCGGAATACTTGTAGCCGAGCTTGAAGATGTGGCCAATCTCGACAGCCTTGCCCACCACCAGCTTGCCCGCGCATCCGTCCTTCGGGCAGCCTTCGCCCTCATTCACCGTGCGGATCTCCGCCGCCAGCGTCCACGTGAAGTCCTTGCCCGGCGTCACGTTGCGGAAGTGGTAGTCCAGCTTGTTCGCGCCGCACACCATGTTCACGCGGCCTTCCAGCGCCTTGTCCACCACCACCGTCAGCTCGTCCGTCAGCGGCTTCGTCGCGGGCGTCAATTCCACCGGCCCCAGGTAGCCCGCCGGTCCGTGGAAGAACTGCTCCAGCTCCTCGGCCACCATCGGCCGCAGTTCCGCCGCACCCACCACGCCCATCAGCTTCGTCTCATTCACCTGGTGATCGCCGCGCAGAAACACCGCCAGCGGATGCCACGACGACTTGCCCTCTGCGCCGAGCTTTTCCGCCATGTACGCCACGCACTTGATGTCGTTCGCCGGGCTCATCTTCAGAAACGCCGCAATGTCCGCAATCGCGCCCATGCCTGGCGTGTGAATCAGCTCCGGCTTGCCGTCGCCCGTGGCCTCAAGCTCCTTCACCGGCTCCAGTTGCGAAGTTGCCTTCTCCGTGTTCGCCGCGTAGCCGCACACCGGGCATGACGCAATCAGGTCCTCGCCCGCGTCCGTGTACACCATGAACTCCTGCGACTGCGAGCCGCCCATCGATCCCGAGTCGGCCTCCACGGCGACAAACTTCAGCCCGCAGCGCGAGAAAATGCGCCGATAAATCTTGTCGTGCAGGTCAAAGCTCTTGTCTAGCCCTGCCTTGTCGATGTCGAACGAGTACGAGTCCTTCATCGTGAACTGCCGCACGCGCAGCAGGCCCGACTTCGGCCGTGGCTCGTCGCGGAACTTGGTCTGAATCTGATACCAGATCTGCGGCAACTGCTTGTAGCTGCGCAGCTCGTTCCGCGCAATCGTCGTCATGATCTCTTCGTGCGTCATGCCCAGGCACAGGTCGGCACCCTTGCGGTCCTTCAGGCGAAACATGTTGTCGCCCATCACCGTCCAGCGGCCGCTCTGCTCCCACGGCTCGCGCGGCAGAATGCCCGGCAGAAAGAACTCCTGCGCAATCTGGTCCATCTCCCCGCGCACAATGCCGATGATCTTCTGGATCGACCGCTGTCCGAGGAACAGGTAGTTGTAAATGCCCGCTCCGAGCTGCCGGATGTATCCGGCGCGGACCAGGAACTTGTGGCTGGCCACTTCGGCGTCTGCCGGGGCCTCGCGGAGCGTGGGAACAAAGAGCTTAGACCAACGATGCATAAAGAGCGCGCGTACTTTCCCGTCCGTTTGAGCGGACGTCAGGGCTGGAATCAACGACTTCTATTCTAAATGGAGCGGTCCTGTTGGGGTTGGAATCAGCGACTTCCTGCAACTCAGGCTTGAGTGACCCGGATTCAACTATTCGGTGAGTCGAAATGGAGCAAGAAGTTCCTTAAGGCGCTTTGGAATCTCTGGAAAGCTGTATCCATGCTTTATCTCCCACGATTCAGTCCCGACTAACAGGCCCATCGCGAGGACATGTTTTAGCAATTCATCGTGTGGGTACAGATACCATGCGCCGCCCTCGTTGAAGCAAATGTAAAGGTCCTTTTCGCAGTATTTCTGATAGAAGCAAAGTCGGCCCTTCAGTTGGACCTTCAAGAAAGCTTTGGTAATGAAATGCTGAGCAATGAAATCAGCGCCATTCCAGTCGTCGCTAAGACGTATGGTCAAGTAGCCGAAACCGGCAAGTACCGAGGAGAGCTTCTGAAAGTTGTAGGTCTCCTGTTGTCGACTATTCAGCTCACTATATTCAATCTTTTTGAAGATGATTGGCATTAAGGAATTCTCCACATGGTAGATCTTTGATCGCGGTCATGCTTTCAGATCAGCTCCACACCCCAAAGATCGTGCAAGTGCAGCAGCCCCTCCACCTTGCCCGTCGCATCCGCCACCACCAGCGACGTGATCTTCTTCTCTTCCAGCACCGCCAGCGCCTTCGCAGCCAGCTCGTTCGCGCCAATCGTGCGCGGCGTCGTGTGCATCGCCTCGCCCGCTGAGCGGCCCAGCGCCGCTCCCCCCTCGCGCTCCAGCAGCCGCCGCAGGTCGCCGTCGCTGATGATGCCCACCAGCCGCCCATCTTCCTGCACCGTGGTCACGCCCAGCTTCTTTGACGACATCTCGTAGATCACATCTGTCATCGCCGTCGCGGGTGTCACGGTGGGAATGTCGTCGCCCTTGTGCATCAGGTCGCGCACGCGCGCCAGCCGCTTGCCCAGCTTGCCGCCGGGGTGCAGCTCGGCAAAATCCTCCGCACGAAATCCCTTGCGCGTGCTCACCGCAATCGCCAGCGCATCGCCCAGCGCCAGCATCGCCGTCGTTGACGCGGTCGGCGCCAGATTCATGCCGCAGGCCTCGCGCTCCACGCTGCAGTCCAGCACCACGTCGCTCGCCTCGGCCAGCGTCGACCCCGCGTGGCAGCAGAAGCTGATCAGCGCGTCGCCCTTGCGTTTCAGCGTCGCCAGCAGCCGCAGAATCTCCTCCGTCTCGCCGCTCGCGGAAAGCGCCACCACCACATCGCCCGGCATCAGCACGCCCAAGTCGCCATGCACCGCTTCCGCGGGATGCAGAAACAGCGCGGGCGACCCGGTCGAGCTCAGCGTCGCGGCAATCTTCTGCGCCACAATGCCGCTCTTCCCCATGCCCGTCACCACCACGCGTCCGTGGCTCTCGCCGCAGTGCAGAACCAGCTCCACCGCGCGCTCAAACTCAGCGGCCATCGACCCGTCCAGCCGTTCCGCCAGCGCATTCAGCGCCGCAGCCTCAATCCGTACCAGCCCTGCCGGTGTCAGGCTCTTATCTTCGCAGTTCATCGGTTTCAAATGGTAACAGCTTGGCAACGGCCGGGATCGCTCGCTGCAGCACATGAGCCTGCGCGCATCGTGTTCAAGTGCACGACTTCACGCCTGCGGGGAATCTCAATCGACGGAGGTTTTGTGTCAGGGCACGACTTCAGTCGTGCCGATCAGAGGCACAAAAATGTCCTGGCTTTAGCCCCTGAGGGTCGTCTCCTTCCGCCCGCAGCTTCTCAGAGCCTGCGTGATAACCAATCGCCGCCACGTACAATCAAAGCTGAAGAGGTCGCATTCCCCATGAAGCGAAACACCATCGTTCTCGGCATTGTGCTGGCGCTGTTGGCCATCTTCGGCTGGTCCGGCTGGGCCAACTGGGAGTACCGCCGCCAGGCCGCCGAGCGCGCACTTGCGCAGGCAGCGCAGGGCGAACTCGTCGCGCAGGCCGCCTCCGCCGATCCCGGTTCCAGCTCGCCGCTCGTCTCCAAGCCCGCGCCCGCTCTTGCGCTCGACGATCTCGAAGGCCGCAAGGTCTCGCTCGCCAGCTACAAAGGCAAGGCCGTGCTCGTCAACTTCTGGGCCACCTGGTGCGGCCCCTGCAAGCTGGAAACTCCGTGGCTCGTCGAGCTGCGCAATCAGTACGCCGCGCAGGGCTTTGAGGTCATCGGCATCTCCACTGAGGGCGAAGACCTCACGCCCGACGACAAGACCGGCCTCGCACGCCAGAAGAAGGCCGTGTCCAAGTTCGTCGAAGACATGAAGGTGCCGTACCCCATGCTCCTCAATGGCGACTCGCTCGCCAAATCCTGGGGCGGCCTTGACGCCATGCCCACCTCGTTTTACGTCGATCGCAACGGCACCGTCATCGCCGCGCAGATGGGCATCACGTCGAAAGACGAGATGGAATCCAACATCCACAAGGCCCTCGGAGATACGAAGTGAAGAAGATGTTTTGCATCGCGGCCCTGCTTGCCAGCGCCATCGCCGCCACCGCGCAGATGCCGCAGTTTGACTCCGGCGAGCGCTCGCTCAAGCGCGACGTTGCTGCCGTCGAGTTTCTCTTCCCCGAGCAGGTGAGCGTGCCCGCGGGCAAACCCACCGCCGTCGCGCTCCACTTCCGCGTCGCGCCCGGCCTGCACATCAACTCGCACACGCCCAAAGACGACTACCTGATCCCGACCGCGTTCTCCATCCCCGCAGGCGGTGCCGCCATGCTCAAAGATGCCGCGTACCCTAAAGGCGCGGACATGACCCTGCCCGCCGACCCCAAGACTGTGCTCAACGTCTATACCGGCGACTTCATCATCGACACGCGCCTCGTCGCGCAGAAGGGCAATCACCTCGTTGAAGCCAAGTTGCGCTACCAGGCCTGCGACAACAACCAGTGCATGCCGCCCAAGACCATCACTGTCACCATCGACGTCATCGGAAAATAAAATCCACCTGAATCAAAAAAGACAGCGCCGGGGCTGAGCCACCGGCGCTGTCGTGTATTTGAGCAAGTCAGAAAAACCCTGAATAAGTCGAGGTTTTGAAAGGGCACAGCTTCAGCCGTGCCGTAAAACGTAATGAATAGAGGGGACTTTAGTCCCCGAGGGGCGCCTTCTCCAACCGCCTGCCATTGAGCGGGGCTTCCTTAATTCCCGCTCTTCTTCTCAATCTTCGCCCACGAGTCCTTCAGCGACAGCGTGCGGTTGAACACCAGTTTTTCCGGCGTCGAATCCGTGTCCAGGCAGAAGTAGCCCACGCGCTCAAACTGCAGCGGCGCGCCCAGCTTCGCCTCGGCCAGTGACGGCTCCAGCTTCGCATCCGTCAGCACTTCCAGCGAGTCCGGGTTGAGATTGCTCAGGAAGCTCTCGCCCTCCGGGTAATCGCTCGGATCGGCCTTGGTGAACAGTCGCTCATAGAGCCTGATCTCCGCGCCAATCGCGTGCTCGGCGCTTACCCAGTGGATCGTCGACTTCACCTTGCGTCCGTCCGGCGAGTTGCCGCCGCGGCTTGCCGGGTCATACGTGCAGTGCACTTCCACGACGTTGCCCGCCGCGTCTTTCACCAGGCTCTGCGCAGTCACAAAGTACGCTGCGCGCAGCCGCACTTCCTTACCCGGAGAAAGACGGTAGTACTTCGGCGGCGGCACCTCGCGAAAGTCATCCTGCTCAATGTAGAGCTCGCGCGAGAACGGAACCTGGCGCATGCCTGCCGCAGGGTCCTCCGGGTTGACGGCTGAGTCGAACCACTCCACCTGCCCCTCGGGATAGTTGTCGATCACCAGCTTCAGAGGCCGCAGCACGGCCATCGCGCGCGTCGCGCGGTGGTTCAGGTTGTCGCGCTGAAAGTGCTCCAGCAGCTCAATGTCCGTCGTGCCGTTCGTGCGCGTCGCGCCAATCGTCGCGCAAAAGGTGCGTAGCGCCTCCGCTGAGAAGCCGCGCCGCCGAATGCCGGACAGCGTAGGCATCCGCGGATCGTCCCACCCGCTCACGCGCTTCTCCTGCACCAGTTGCAGCAGCTTGCGCTTTGAGAGCAGCGTGTAGGTCAAATTCAGCCGGTCAAACTCGAACTGGTGCGAAGGGAAGATGCCGAGCTGCTCAATGTACCAGCGATACAGCGGCTGATGATCCGCAAACTCTAGCGTGCACATGGAGTGCGTTACGTTCTCAATCGAGTCCGACTGCCCGTGCGCAAAGTCGTACATCGGATAGATGCACCACTTGTCGCCCGTGCGATGGTGCTCCGCATGCAGAATGCGATACATCACCGGGTCACGCATATTCAGGTTCGGTGATCCCATGTCGATCTTCGCCCGCAGCACGCGCGAGCCGTCTGGGAACTCCCCCGCCTTCATCCGCAGAAACAGGTCAAGATTCTCCTCGACCGAACGATTCCGGTACGGACTCTCCTTGCCGGGCTCCGTCAGCGTGCCGCGATACGAGCGGATCTCGTCCGCCGTCAGATCGTCCACGTACGCTTTGCCTTCCTTTACCAGCTTCAGTGCCCACTCGCAGAGCTGGTCAAAGTAGTCGGATGCGTAGCACAGCCGGTCCCATTCAAAGCCCAGCCAGCGCACGTCCGCCATGATCGACTCAACGTACTCCGTCTCTTCCTTCTCCGGATTCGTGTCGTCAAAGCGCAGGTTCGTCTTGCCGCCGAACTCGTCAGCCAGCCCGAAATCGAGGCAGATCGCCTTTGCGTGCCCAATATGCAGATAGCCGTTCGGCTCAGGAGGGAACCGCGTCTGGATCACGGCATCGCCGTACGTCTTCTTCTCCACATCTTCGGCAATCTGGTCGCGAAGAAAGTTGGACAGTGTGTTGGCTTGCGTGTTCTCTGCGTTCGTCATCGGTTCCATCCTCGTACTACAGTCAATGGCCTGAACGATCTCTGATTTAAGTAGCTGTTTTGAAAGGGCACGACTTTAGTCGTGCCGTACATAGCCCCAAAATCAGCGGGCTTTAGCCCCTGAGGGAAGGCTTCTTACTTGATCGGAGCTTCCCTAAACAAGTGTTGCAATCAACTCAATCGCCTTGTGAATGCGCGCCAGGCAAACGTCCCGGCCCAGCACGGACATCGTTCCAAACAGCGGCGGCGCGTTCTTCCGCCCGCACACTGCCACGCGGATCGGCTGGAACGTCGGGCCCGCCTTCAACCCCAGCGTTGCAGCAGCCTCGCGCAGCGCGTGCTCCAGCGGATCGTGTTCAAAGACGACATTGGGCAGCACGTCCAGCGCGTACTCCAGCACGCGCTTCGCCTGCGCCGCATCGCCCTTCTGCGGAATCAGTTCCGCCGCGTCATACGCGGGCAGCTCGGGCAGGAAGAAGAAGTCTGCAGCCGCCGGAGCCTCGCCCAGCAGCTTGATGCGCTCGCGAATCAGCGGCGCAACAGCCTCAAGCTTCTCAGCCGAAGCCGTCAGTCCGGCCTTCGCAAAGAACGGAGCCATCTCCTGCGACAGCGTGCTTTCCGGCAGAGCCCGCAGATGCTCGGAGTTCAGCCACACGGCCTTCGCGTCAAACGGATCTTCCTCTGTGAAGTTCACCACGGCGTTCGCGCGATTCACGCCTTCCAGCGTGAACAGCGATTTGATCTCGTCGATCGCCATATACTCGCGATCGTTCTTCGGTGACCAGCCCAGCAGACACAGAAAGTTGATGAAGGCCGACGGCAGAAAGCCCGCGTCGCGATACGTCGTCACGCTGACCACAGGCCCGTGCTTGCGCTTTGAGAGCTTCGCGCCGTCCGGAGCCACCAGCAGCGGCAGGTGCGCAAACTGCGGTGCCTGCGTGCCCAGCGCCTCAAAGATCAGCAGGTGCTTGAAGGTATTCGTCAGGTGGTCCTGTCCGCGAATGATCTGCGTGATGCGCAGGTCCGCATCATCGAAGCACGAAGCCAGGTGATACGTCGGGTTGCCGTCTGAGCGCAACAGCGCAAAGTCCTCAACCTCGTCGGCTTCCTTGGCCTGCGGCCCGTACACGGCATCTGTAAACCGCAGCGTGCGGCCTTCGTCGCGTGGCACGCGATAGCGCAGCGCAAACGGCTCGCCCGCGGCGGCGCGCTTGTCGCTTTCTTCGCGCGGCAGGTCGCGCATGCCGGGGTTGAACAGCCACGCGCCCTGCGCAGACGAGTGATCGTCCGTCGCGTGCGCCGGCGTAAAGTCGCGATACGCCAGGCCCTTCTCGAAAATCAGCCACGCAGCCTTGCGGTGTAGCTCCAGCCGCTCGGACTGCTTGTACTCCTCGTCCCAGTCCAGGCCCAGCCACTTGAGCCCGTCAAAGATCGAGCGCACGCTCGCGTCCGTGTTGCGGCCCACGTCTGTGTCGTCCAACCGCAGCACCATCGTGCCGTGGTTGTGCCGTGCGTAGAGCCAGTTGTAAATGAATGTGCGCGCGCTGCCGACGTGAAGATAGCCGGTGGGCGAAGGCGCGAAACGGACGCGGGGAGTCGATGCGGAGGATTGCGTTTCTTGAGCCATCAGAGAGGATCTTTCCTCCTCTGATGCTATCAGTTTGAAGCGTTCGCTGCTGCGCCACGCCTCTCGCGGACCACGCGCGCGTACCAGAAACGCACGCATTCCCGCGCAGGCCGCGGCGCAGAGCGCAACGGCCTAGGTGGGGCAATCGCAGCGTCAGGCCTGCGGCGGCACAGGCGGATAGGGGTACGGCACCGCAGGCATCGGCGGCACCGTGCTCCACTCGGCAAACGCCAGAATGTAGAGCAGAATCAGGCTGCCCAGCGGCACCAGGTTCAGCAGTGAAAGCCAAGGTGAAAAGCCAGCCTTCTTGCAGATGAACCAGAACGGCACAATAAAGATCACCAGCGAAACCAGCACAATGATGCCAACCAGCGGCATGATGAGCGCCACAAGGCGCTCGGCCTGCTGGGTCTCGGCAGTGCTTTGCAGCAGGAACAGAGCAAGAGCGTGCATGCAGTGTCTCCGAAACAAGAGATAGATAGCTTGCCGCCACACTACGGCCCGCCGCCTGAACTTGCAACCAAATTTTCCGTTGCGGACGCGCTCACTCCACCGGCACGCCGTCCAGCGAGAGCAACCGCCCCACCGGGTACTCGCCCACGCGGTTCGCCTTGCCCCACGGCGAGCGGTCATAGAAGAACGACAACCGCGCCCACGGGCTGGCCGCAAAGCGTGGGTCCGTCGCCACCCTCCGCTCGAACTCCGCCTTCAGCGCCGGATCTTTGGCCATCTCCTCGCGCGCCAGCTTTTCCAGCACGTAGCCCTCGCCGTACTCGCGCTGCTCAAAGACCGGGTCGAAGAAGCCCCACCGCAGCGCGGAGTCCGGCGCGTCCGGTTCCAGCAATTGCAGCACCACCTTTGAGAGCCGCTGGTTCAGCTCCACCACCACCGACCCCGCCGGAAACGTCATCGCCTCCGTCGTCAGCGCGCAGGTGCCAAACCGCCCCGGCTCCGCACCTGCCCCCTCACCGCGAAACGTGGGGTGCCGTCCTTCAAACGGATGCTCCTGCCACTCCATGCCCGCGCAGCGATAGCGTCCCACCTGCCCGGTCCACGCCGCCGTCGTGCGGTGCATCTCCACGTCGTGCGCCGCCAGCACGCCAATCACCTCGGTCCACTGCTGCGGAATGATGTACGCCGCAGGCGGCGTGGTCCACGTCGTGATCTTCGCGCCCGTGCCCAGCGGCAGCGTCGCGTTCCAGGGCTCGTGCGAGTAGCTCACCGCCATCGTGCCGGAAACAGCGCTCAGCTCGCGCGTGTACTTGTAGCCGCGAAACTCCACCGGCGTCGTCGTGCCATCCCAGCCCACCGCAAGCGGAAAGTGCTCGTTGCCCAGCGGATGCGCGCCCAGCTTCGCCGCGTCCGCATCGTCCTGCTTGTTCAGCGCAATCAGCTTTGCCGCATCACGATTCATCACCGCCAGCAGCGCGCGCATCAGCTCGTAATCGCCCGTCACCCGCGTCCGGTAGTCCTTCAGCATGTGCAGTTCCACCAGCATCGCGGGCCGGTTCTCCAGCACCATGTAGCCATTCGAGAAACGCGGAGCCAGCGCCGCAAAGCTCAACCCCTGCGCCGCGTCCGTCGAATCGTTCAGCTCCAGCAGGTGCGGAAACGCCACGTGCCCCGCCGCATCCACCTGCCGCACCAGTTCCGGCGTTACATCGTTCGTGATCCACGCCGCCGTCGCCGGGTCCACGTTCGGCGTTGCGTCAATCGCAAACGTCACGTCGTACTGGAAGTCCGCGCCGTCCGTCACATGGTTGTCCACAAAGAAGTCCGGCAGCCAGCGGTGAAACATGTGCAACAGCGCGCGTGTCTCCGGTGCGTCTGCCTTCACGTAGTCGCGGTTCAGGTTGATGTTCGTCCCGTTGCCGCGCCAGCCAATCACGTCCGGCCCGTTCTGGTTGATGCGGTTCCACTGTGACCGCCGCTCATGCCCATCGATGTTGTAAACCGGGATGAAGACGAAGACGACATGATCCAGCAGCGCCGCCTGCGACTTCGTGATCACCATGTCGCGCAGCAGAGCAAGACACGCATCCTTGCCGTCCATCTCGCCCGCGTGAATCGAGTTCTGCACCAGCAGAATCGCGCGTCCTGAAGCATGAATCGCCGCTGGATCGAAGACGCCGTCCTTTGACACGATCACGATCTTCAGGTCACGCCCTTCGCCTGTCTTGCCAAAGTTCTCAACCCTCACCTGCCCCGGCGCAGCCTTCGCCACGCGGTCAATGTAGGTCAGAGTCTCGGCATAGTCCGGCGTCGTGCGATAGCCGGAAACCTCGGTCGGCGTGCGCCAGTCAGCGGATTCAGCGCGCGCAGCCAGCGCCAGCACGCAGAGCAGGGAAGCAGCAACAACAGCGGAGCGGAACCTCATCATCAGCAAGCGCCTCGACAAAAGTGATCTGCTTCTAGAAATACACGCTCAGCGGTGATGAAGCGATAAAGCAGCCTTCCACGCTGCCAAAGAAAAAGGGCGCAAGCCGAAGCCGCGCCCCCTGTCTTTGATGCCTGATCACCGTCCTACGCCGGGGCCATTCGCGCAGCATCTGCAGCACGAAAATGGGTGCCCCGGGTCCCGATTCTGGGACCCGGGAAAGCAGGCCCCTCACCCAGCCACGACCAACTGACAACTGATCTCTGACAACTGACCACTGCCCTACGTAATGTCGTCCGTGTCGAACAGCGGCGTGACCGTACGCTTCTTCGGCACGCCATGCACGCTGGCCAGCAGGTCGTCCACCACGTCTTCAAGCTGTTTCTGCGACTCAATCACCGCGCTCATCGACTTCAGCTCGTCGTCTTCGTGGAACCGCTCCACCAGCACCACGGCGTGGCACTGCGCCACATGGTCCAGGTTCAGCCCCTCGGGCGTCTTAGCCTTGATGCTTACCTGATCCATCTCTGCGCCCAGCAGATCTGCCACGCGCGCGCGCATCTCGCCACTTACCGGCCCAATCTTCGGCGCGGCCAGAATCAGCGTAACGTCCGCGTTCACCAGCCTGTAGCCCGCATGCTCCAGTTCTTCCAGAGCCAGCTTCAGAAACACGCCAGAGTCGGCGCCCTTCCAGCGCGGATCACCCGGCGGAAAAAAGCTGCCAATGTCGCCTGCAGCCACCGAACCCAGCAGCGCATCCGTCAGCGCGTGCAGCAGCACGTCGCCGTCAGAGTGGCCCGCAAGCCCCTCCGGGTGGTCAAACGAGAGGCCGCCGATGCGCAGTGGCACACCTGCCTTGAAGGCGTGCGAGTCGTAGCCGAATCCGATGCGAGTGTCCATATCCGTGCTCAGGGGGTCTCCGTGCTTGATCAATATGCGCTGGCAGCGCGTGAGGCGCGGCCGTTCCGGCTTTACGCCCGGCTGGCACGCTGACGGTGGTAGAACTCGGCCAACTCCAGATCGCCCGGCTGCGTGATCTTCAGATTAACCGCAGAGCCCGGCACCACAGCAACCGGAAGCCCCGCGCGCTCCACCACTGACGCCTCGTCCGTGCCCACAAAGCCGTCCGCCTCAGCCTCGGCAAAGGACCGCTGCAGCAGCCCGTAGCGGAAGCCCTGCGGCGTCTGCGCCTGCACCACAAACTCGCGCGGAATGGTGGCCGTGATCAGCGCCCCGTGCGCCGTCCGCTCCACCTGTTTGATGGTGTCCACAGCCGGCAGCCCCACAATCGCCGCGCCGTGCTTTTCGACAGCCTCGATCGTGCGCGCAATCGTCGCCGCGTCAATCAGCGGCCGAACCGCGTCGTGCACCAGCACAATGTCGTCCGGCGCCGCGGGAACCGCGGCCAGCGCGTGCGCCACAGACTCCTGCCGATTCTCGCCGCCTTCCACCACGTGCACCTTCGCGGCAAAGCCGTGCTCGGCCACCTGCGCCTGCACGCGCTCCATCTCCGTTTTGCGCACGGCAACGTAGATCGCCGTCACGCGGTCCACTGAAGCGAACGCGCGCAGTGAGTGAATCAGAATGGGCTCACCGGCCAGCGCCAGAAACTGCTTGGGCTGAGGGCCGGCCATGCGTGTGCCGAGTCCGGCAGCGGGTAGGATCGCAAATACCTGCATAACTTGGCGAGTATACAACGCGGCATGTGTTCCTGACCTCTATGTGAGGTCAGGAACACATGCCCGTCACAGATACAGATGCTTCGGCCAGCGCTCCACCGGCATCTTCCGCCGAATCGACATCCGCGTCCACTCGCTCCACAGCGTAAGCAACAGGACGAACGGGATCACCCAGGGGTTCCTGAACGTCAGCAGAGCCGGGATGGTAACTGCCAGAATGAAAGTCCACTTCGCCGCTCGATAGATGCGGCCGCGTTTGGGAGTGAAGAAGGAAATAAACATGGGCAACCCGCACAGACCAAGCGCGACCGCGGTGAGTAGCATCATTTGTGTTAGAAATGCCTGCCCGGCAATCCACGCCCAGATGCCCGTGCTTGTTGCAGCAACAGCCCAGAACAACACAAACCAGCGAAGCCACCCGCGGCGATAATCCGCCTCCGGGTTCCATCCCCTCTCGCGTAAAAAGCGTGCCTCGCGCGCAGTCAGCAACACCCTCCGATACTGCCGGTTCGCCGCACCGGCGTCGCCCAGCGCAGCCAGCGCCGAGCGCTCGGCTTCCTCTTCGCTCGCGCCCGCGCTCATTGCGGCCTCGCGCGATGCGGCAAAGTGCTCTTGAATCTCCGCGCAAACCTGCGCCGCAGAGTCGGTGGAGAGCCACCGTGTCGCCCGCTTCAACCACATCTCCAAGCCCGTCATCGCTATGCCTCCCCCAGAATTGCGTTGACCGCCTTCGACAACTCACGCCACTCATCGCGGTCGCGCGCCAACACGCCACGGCCGGCCCGGGTAATGCGATACGAACGCCGCACCCGGCCATTCTCCATCCCCTCGAACGATTCCACCAGCCCCTCGTTCTCCAGCTTGTGCAGGGCAGGGTAGAGCGTACCCTCCTTGAAGTCCAGAACGCCGCGCGAACGCTCCTTGATCTGCTGCGCAATCGCGTAGCCGTGGCAGGACTGCTGCACCAGCGTCTCCAGAATCAGTGTGGGCAGTGCGCCTTTGAAATTCATTGCATACCTCTTAATCCGATGCATAGATTAGGACTGTATCGGGCCACAGTCAAGAGTTTCTTGCGCCGGAATGTTCTGCTGTGGCCAGAGGCGCCCGCGCTCCGCCCTTTCCGCTCAGTGCAATGCGCATATCATCGTCTCGTGTCTTCTTCTCTCCCACTCGATCTCTCGCTCCTCCGTCCCGGCCTGCGCCTCGGCGTGGGCGTCTCCGGCGGTGCGGACTCCGTCGCCCTGCTGCGCGCTCTCGCCGCACGCTCCGCTGAACTCGGACTCGTCCTCCACGTCGCTCACCTGCACCACGGCCTGCGCGGCGCTGAGGCCGACGCCGACCTGGAGTTCGTTCGCCAACTCGCCGCCCAACTCGGCATCGAGTTCCACTCCGCCCGCGTAGACACCGCCGCTGAAGCCGCCAAAGCGGGCGAGGGCATCGAAGAAGCCGCCCGCCGCCTGCGCTACTCATGGTTCCGGCAGCTCATGTCTGAAGTTCCTCTGGACGCATTCGCCACCGCACACACCCGCGACGATCAGGCTGAAACCGTCCTCGCCAAGTTGCTGCGCGGCGCGTGGACGGAGGGCCTCGGCGGCATCCATCCCGTTGTCGAAGGCCCCGGCGGGCCCGTGATTCGCCCCCTGCTTGCCACCACGCGCGCTGAAATCGAGTCGTACCTCCGCACCCTCGGCCAGAGCTGGCGAGAAGATCGCACCAACCGCGACACCACCTTCACCCGCAACCGCATCCGCCATGAGCTTTTGCCGCAGCTCGAGCAGTGGAACCCGCAGTTTCGCGAGCGCCTCGTGCAAGTGGCCGAGCTGGCCCGCGACGAGGAGGCCTGGTGGCAGGACGAGCTTTCCCGCCTCGCCCCGCAGCTCATCCTGCCCGGTGTGCCGGTCCGTGGCGGCGGCCGCGCCTCCACCGCTGGCCTCGCCATTGAGGTCACCCGCCTCGCCGAGCAGCCCGTCGCCCTCCAGCGCCGCCTGCTGCGCCACGCCGCGCGCCAGCTTCCGGCCAAACTCGACTTCGCCGGCACGGAATCCCTCCGCCGTCTCGCGCTTGAAGGCCGCGCCGGGCAAAAGCTGGAGTTGGAAGGCCTCCACGCCGAGCGCACCCATCGCGAATTGCGTCTCGCCGCCGGAGCGTCCAATGGCACGAAAGTCGTACCAGCCGTTGAGATTGCCGTCCCCGGCGTAACTGATGCCGCCGCCCTCGGCCTGCGCCTTCGCATCGCCGCAGAAGGACCCGCCCGCACTGCCCTTCTCCGCCCCTGGAAGCCCGGCGACCGCGTCCGCGTGCGCTACACTTCGGGCCCCAAGAAAATCAAGGAAGTGCTTGAACGCATGCGGGTTACCGGCTCAGACCGTGAGGGCTGGCCAGTGCTCGAGCTTGAGGGCCGCGTCATCTGGATGCGTGGCATCGAGCTTGAGCCCGAGCCCGGCCTCGCCGTCACCGCTGAGCCGCTCCTGCCACCCGGCCTCTCGCCCGCCGCCTCCTGAGCTTCCGGGCCGCCAATTTTGGACCTTGCCGGGTCATTGTCTATTCATCTCTCGGAGTACAATCGTGATACTGCTTTTCCGGGCGGAAGGCGGAGCTGTCTTTCGCCATGAAATCTCGCACTTTCTGATTCATGGAGGGTGCCGGCGGCGTCTAAAGGGAAAGAAGTAGGCGGTGTTGGAAGTCCAGAGAAGGACTTCTTCTCCGTCCGGAAAGAGGAATCCTGGTGAATTCGACCGTAAAAACCATCATGTTCTGGGTCTTCATCCTCATCTGCCTGATGTTGCTGTGGGGCGTTGTCAGCCGCAGCTCCAATATGGGCGGAAAGGATGCCGAGGTCTCCTACTCGGATCTGCTGAACAAGATCGATGCCCAGCAGGTCAACGACGTGACCATCCAGGGCACGGAACTGCACGGCCACCTGAAGAGCGATCCGAAGGATCAGTTCCACACCACGATTCCGCAGAGCACGGATATGCTGATCCAGAAGCTCGCTGCGGCCAAGGTGTCGTTCAACCTGAAGGATCCGCAGTCGAACATTCTGCTGCCCGTGCTGTTCAATGTCGGCCCCATCGTTCTGCTTGGCGCCATCTGGTTCTTCATGCTTCGCCAGATGCAGTCCGGCGGCAACAAGGCTCTGAGCTTCGGCAAGAGCCGCGCCCGCCTGCTCTCCATGCAGCAGAAGAAGGTCACATTTAAAGATGTGGCCGGTGTCGATGAGGCCAAGGAAGAGCTCAAGGAGATCATCGAGTACCTGCGCGAGCCGCAGAAGTTCCAGAAGCTCGGCGGCCGCATCCCCAAGGGCGTGCTCCTCGTCGGACCTCCGGGAACCGGCAAAACGCTGCTTGCCCGCGCCGTGGCCGGTGAGGCCAACGTGCCGTTCTTCTCCATCTCCGGCTCGGACTTCGTTGAGATGTTCGTCGGCGTCGGCGCCTCGCGCGTCCGCGACCTCTTCGAGCAGGGCAAGAAGAACGCCCCCTGCATCATCTTCATTGACGAAATCGACGCCGTTGGCCGCCATCGTGGCGCTGGCCTCGGCGGCGGACATGACGAGCGCGAGCAGACGCTGAATCAGCTCCTCGTCGAGATGGACGGTTTCGAGTCCAACGACGGCGTCATTCTCGTTGCGGCCACCAACCGGCCTGACGTGCTTGACCCTGCGCTGCTGCGCCCCGGCCGCTTTGACCGCCGCGTAGTGGTCGGCCTGCCTGACGTCCGCGGCCGTGAAGAAATCCTCCGCGTCCACGTCAAGAAGGTCCCCGTCGGCGACGACGTGAACCTCAACATTTTGGCGCGCGGCACACCGGGCTTCTCCGGCGCAGACCTCGCCAACATGGTCAATGAGGCCGCGCTCAATGCCGCCCGCGTCAATCGCAAATCGGTTCTCATGTACGACTTTGAGCTCGCCAAGGACAAGGTCCTCATGGGCGCCGAGCGCAAGTCCATGCTGCTTACCGATGCTGAGAAGCGCGTCACCGCGTATCACGAGGCAGGTCACGCCATGGTCTCGTTCTTCCGCGGCAACGCTGACCCCATCCACAAGGTCACCATCATCCCGCGTGGCATGGCCCTCGGCGTTACGGTCTACCTGCCCGATGACCGCCACAACTACACCCGCGAGTATCTCGAAACCCGCTTGGCGACAGCCTACGGCGGCCGCGTGGCCGAGGAAATCTTCCTCAGCCAGATGTCCACCGGCGCAGGCTCCGATATCGAAACGGCAACCGACCTCGCCCGCCGCATGGTCTGCGAGTACGGCATGAGCCGCCTCGGTCCGCTCACCTTCGGCAAGAAGGAAGAGCAGATCTTCCTCGGCCGTGAGATCGCGCAACACCGCGACTTCTCTGAGGAGACGGCCCGCCAGATCGACATGGAAGTCCGCCGCCTCATCGACGACGCCTACCAGTCGGCCTACTCCATCCTCGATACGCACCAGGACGCCATGCACCGCATGGCCACGGCCCTGCTCGAGCGCGAAACCATCGACGCCGAAGAGGTCCGCCTGCTGATCGAGGGCAAGGAACTGCCCCCGCTCAAGAGCGTGCTCGCCGCACCCAGTGACGGCTCCGGCACCGGCCCTGGCCAGCAGATCCTCAAGCCAGAAAGCCGCGGCGGCTCAGGCAGCTATCCCGAGGGCTCACCCTCCCCGGCATAACCACCAGCCCACGCACCAACGCACAAAGGCCGCTCCCATCCGGAGCGGCCTTCGTGCGTCTGCAGATCTGCGCTGGAGCTCTTTACTCCCGCCCCTTCCCCGCATCCCCGTCCAGGTCCGTCCGCTCCCGCACCACGCGCAGGTGGTCGCCGTCGTCGCTCATCTCGTAGAGCTTGGCGCGCGCGTTCTGGAACGGCCTGTGCAGCACCATCATCAGTTGTCCGTCGAACGTGCGAAAGAGCATCCCGTGGCCGGAGTCCTGCTTTACCAGCGGTGCCAGTTGCTCCCACGGCCCCGTCAGTTCGCCCGACTTCGATCGCGCCTCCGTCTCCACGTAGCTGCCGTTCTCGTAGCTGGACCACAGCATCAGCAGGTGCCCGTCGCGCGAGCGGAAGAGCTCCGGCCCGTCCGTCACATAGCTGCTCTCGCGTGTCGAAGGCGTTACGTGGTCGTTGAGCCACGGCGCGTCGGACGCCTTGAAAAGGTGCACCGGTGCGCCCGCCGCATGTGCCAGGTCGTCGCTCAGCGGAACCGCCTCCATCGTGCCGTCCACCTTCTGCAGCCACTCATGCGCGTAGACCATCCACGGCTTGCCCGCGCGGTCCACGTAGAGCGTCCCGTCCAGCGTCATAAAGTTCGCCGGCGGCACCGGCGCATCCGTGCGCAGCAGTGTAAACGGTCCCTCCGGCGAGTCGCTCACCGCCGTCACCGTGCCGCGCATCGAGTTCGTGTGCCACACCGCGGGCGGCGCAGCCATCACCTTGCTCTGGTTGTGCAGCGTCGTGAACAGGTAGTAGCGCCCGCGCCACGCATGCACCTCCGGGGCCCATGCCGCCTCGTTCGCTGCCCACGTGTCCTCCGGTAGCCGGAAGACCACCAGCGGCCCTTCCCAGTGCTTCAGGTCGTGGCTGCGATACGCCATCGTCCCCGGCCGGTTCACACCCGTCGCACGCTCGTCGTTTGAGGTGTAGAGGTAGTAGGTCTTCGTCGCCGCGTCGGCCACAATCCACGGATCGTGCACCGGCATATCCGGCAACACAAGCCCGTGCTGCACGGGCACCGGCGTAGCCGCGGCAGACTGTGCGGTCGCAGTCATGTGCATGGCAGCAAAGATCAGCGACAGAAGTAGAGGGATGCGCATGTTCAGCGGTGAAAAGCGAAGGTTTCTCATGGCGACACCATGGTATTCGATGCCCCCTTGCCGCGCACCTGTGGGCGTTTCGGGAAGAGATAAAGGTGAGTCCCGGAATGGTCAGCGCTGCTGCATTGCCCGCGGTTGGCGCGCAGATTCGCTGCCTTTGCGGCGCGATAATGTCTCCTTCGGGAGGAAGTGTGCGCAGGCCGTCGATCGAGCTCGCAATGATCGTTCGCAATGGCGGGGCAGGGCTCAGACGCGCGCTGGGCAGTGCGTGTCAGGTCGTGGATCGCATGGTTATCGGCGACACCGGTTCGACGGACGACTCCGTCACGACGGCCAAAAGCTTCGGGGCAGAGGTTCTGGATGTCCCCTGGGAAGATGACTTCGCCAAAGCGCGGAACGCCGTGCTGCGCGCCTGCCGGGCAGACTGGGTGCTGGTTCTGGATGCCGACGAGATGCTCGACCCCACCGGCGCTGCATCGGTTGCCGCGCTGACTGCGCAGACCGCGGTGGAGGCCTGGGAGGTGTGGAAGTGGCATTACATCCGCACCCAGACCAGCCGCAGCGGCGAGCTTCCTGCGCGGATCAACCCGCTCCTGCTGGAGGAGTCGCGCCCGTATCCGGCGTATACGCAGAGCCTGAGCACGCTGCTCTTTCGCCGGCGTGCGGACGTCTACTTCGAATACGAGGTACATGAGACGGTTTCAAAGCGCATTGCGGCTCTGGGGCTCAGCGTGGGGCAAGCCCCATTCGTCGTGCACCACTTCGGTTTTGCAGAAGACTCTGAAGAGACGCGCCGCCAGAAGCTCGAGCGCTACCACCGGCTGGGGATCCGCAAGGTCCAGGCGCACCCGCAAGACTACTGGGCGCACTACGAGCTGGGTCTGAGCGAGTTTGAGTTCCGTCGAGATCCACGCGCCGCTCTCGCCTGCTTCATGCACGCGCTCCGCCTTCACCCCGGCCTTCATGCAGCTTGGCTTTATGCAGGCATTTGTCTGACACGGCTGGGCAACTTCGCTGAATCCATGGAGTGCTTCGCGCGCGCCGAAGAGCCCGGGCGGCCTTCGGCCCTGCTATGTGAGGCCAGGGGTGACGTCTTCTTTTACCGCCGGGAGTTTGCGCAGGCGGAGCAGATGTACCGCCACGCTGGAAGCATCTCTGACATTTCGCCGCTGGTGGCCTGCAAGCTAGGTTCCTGTGAGGTGAGTCTTGGGCGCGCAGACCAGGGCTTGGCCCGCATCCGGGCCGCAGTGGAACGCGAGCCGTTTGCAGGTGAGCTCTACGATATCTGGACCGCAGCCGCGTTAATGGGCGGTGACGCGGAGACCGCGGCTGACGTGGCGCAGCGGCGCTTGCAGATCGGCCGTCCAACAGTCGACGCCTTCGTGCTCGCAGCCGGTCTGCAGGCACGGCTGCATCGCTGGGATGCGGCGGTATCGATTCTTCGCGAGGGGTGTGGCTTGTATCTGGCCGATACGAGGCTGCAGCATGAGCTTCAGATTGCCGAGGAGCGGGCGCTCCAGGCAGCCCGGCCAGCGTAACCGGCGAGCCGCAGCTGCCGGTTACGTATCTGAGCCGTTTTAGAAGATCCGGTATGAAATGCCCACGTCGCCGCCGTAAGGCTTCAGCGTGCCGTTCACCCAGTTCGGCCACATCTGGTACTCAAAGTTCACCGCGCGCACCGTAAGCTTGCGCGTCACGGGAATATCCACGCCGCCACCCAGCGCAATGTCCGCAAACCGGCCGTAGGCGTAGTTGTACTGGAAGTTCATCCGCCCATAGCCGAACAGCGCCTTGGCGTAGGGATGCAGCTTCCAGTAGCGGGGCAGGGGAACACGCGGGCCGACGAGGTAGTTGTCCTCGCGGATGTTCTCTTTGGCGTTGAAGCGCAGCCAGCGCGTCTCGCCCTCAAGCCCCACCCAGTGGGTAAAGTTGTAGTCCACATAAGCGCCGTAGCCGAATAGCCGGTTCGTCGACTCGGCCGGTACGCCCGTGCCGTTGTAGTCGGGCTGGAACATGGAGCCCATCGCGCCCACTGAGAGGCGAGGCTCCGGCATCTTGCCGGAGTAAACAACTTGGCCGCGTGCTCCAGCAGCGGCCCCGAGCAGAACAACGCAGAGGAAAGTGAATGCAAGGGTCTTCATGGGATTCAAAGCGCGTCCCGTCTTTCTTGTTGGTTGCAACTGTGTTGAAACTAGCCTGAAGAGGAAGCGCGGGGCAAGCGGTCCGGCGGTGAAGCTCCGCGCCGGGCCGCTTGTGGAACCGCGAGGCTTACTGTGGGTTGGGTGTGGTGGTGGCAGGCGGAGTCGCTGGCTGGCCCGCGTCGGCTGCCGGGGGCTGCGTCTGCGTGTCAGGTTGCGCGGCTGCAGCTGCGGGCGCGGCCGCCGGTGCTGCAGGCTGTGCAGCATTGGCCAGCTCATAGCGCTGCAGCTTGAAGTAGATCGGCGTCACCTCCAGCGGCATCTTGTCGCGCGGATTCATCGGCGCATACCGCTTGGCGTTCAGCATCTTCACCTTGTCGTCCCACGGGTCGGTCTTCAGCCAGCTGCCCAGGGGCAGAGCGGGAACCTGTTGCAGGTCATCCCAGTTGATCTTCGGAGCCGCGTGGCCCAGGTCCGCCATCCACGGCGTTCCGTCGGCCTTCAGCAGGGAGTCGCCCAGCAGCGGCGAGTTCAGTGACTTCAGCTCCTTCGCACGGTCGGCCAGCTGCGCCCAGTAGAGCCCCGCCGTCGCAAACTTGTCCTTGTACATCGAAGCCTGCAGGTATTCCATCGCGCGCTTCGATGCCTCGACGTTGTCGTGTTCGGTGTGGTTCATCTCGATGCGCTTGAAGGTCGCCTCGTCCGGGAACAGCAGGCGGTCGTTGAATGCGTAGCGCGTGTCAATGTGGTGGCCCAGCACAATGTGCGCCAGCTCCAGTGACACCACTGAGGCAATAGCCTCTTCGTTCGGCAGCGTGTCAATCAGACCCTTTGAGATCAGGATCGTGTTGCCCACCGTGGTCGCTTCCACCGTGTCGGTCAGCATCACGCGGCAGTGTACCGGGCTGGAGAAGGCCAGGTTGTTCGGCACCGCCAGGTTCACCAGAATCTGGTCCAGAATCTGCTGCTCGTAGCCGTTCTGTGAGAGTGGCGCCACCAGGCCCGCTTCCTCCAGCCTGTCAATGACGTTGTTCTCCGCCTGCGTCACCCAGTTACGCGTGGCCTGCAGCGGGCTCACATCCTGCGAGTCGTCGCTCTTGTCCACCGCGTCTTCAATCTTCATGGAAACCGATTCGCTCTCGCGCGTGGGCAGCTTCAGGCTGTAGCCCCAGAAGTGCGTCTGCGCCTTCAGGCCAACCGGCTTCTCGCCCTCGCCGCGGTCGCTTTCTTCCACGTAGATCTCCACCGGCAGCCACACGCCCGGCTGCACGTTCATGCGCCAGGAGTCAAAGTGGAAGTAGTGCCGCGAGTCGTCGTCGCGTGAAGGGCCCGTGTAGGTGCCGTTGAAGCGCACAATGTTGCCGTCCTGGTCTTCGACCCAGATGCGTCCGTAGAAGCGGCCCATGCCGCTCACCTTCGGATGCACGTCATAGACCCAGGTCCGCACCGCGCCCAGAAACTCGCGCCGCACATAGCTGAAGTCGTAGTGCTGCTGGTCAAAGCTCGTCGGGTCCAGGAACATCATCTGCATAAAGCCGGTTGGGTTGTACGTGTACCGCTTGTCCAGCCCCAGCGCCTTGGTCAGCCCCGTGATTGACGCCATCGAGTTCTTGAAGAAGCCCTTCTTCGCCGCCGCACGCGGCTCATAGGTCTTGTCGTAGAAGGCCTTGGCAAAGTCCACGCGGCTCAGCATGTAGTGGTCCGCAATCGGCACTTCGTAGAGCTTCACGTCCGGCTTGGTGTCCTGAATGTAGGTCTCCACCAGCGGCGTCCGCTCCTGGATGGCCTTGATCAGCACCTTCTCCTGCCCGATTGCCTTCTGCACCAGCGCAGCCTGATCGGGCGTGAGCTGGTGCGCCTGGCCATATTTCGGCTCTTTCTTCTTGGCAAAGGCGCAGGTTGCACCCAGCACCAGAGTGATGAGGGTGATGGAGATCTTCCTAAAATTCATTGCGTGCTCCTGATATCTGTCTTTCTTGTGCCGGCCGGCGTGTCTGGCGGGTCAGGGTTCAGTTCAGAGCGGGTTCTCAAAAAGCGTTAAGCCCGCCGCATGGGGGGAGGATCAGGCCAGCTGAAACGTAATGGTAATGTTGGTGGTCAGGTCCACCGCCTGGCCGTTGCGTGTGGCCGGACGGAAGCGGATCTGCTGTGCCACGCGCCGGGCTTCTTCGTCCAGTCCGTGGCCCAAGCCGTGAACCACGCCGTCCACAACGACGTGCCCCCCGGCAGTGAATGTCACGCGCAGGATCACGTCACCCTGCACCTTAAGCTGTCGCGCCTCGGCCGTGTACTGCACCGGAGGCTTCGAAAGCACTTCCAGATTGGTTGCCGTCGGTGTCGCGTGCATCGTGGGTGCAGAGGCCACCTGCGCCATCTGCGGAATCCCCGCCGAGCCCACGTGGCCCGTCAGTCCGCCTGTGCGCGCCGTGCCCGTTGCTCCCGGAATGCCTGCGGAAGCCACCTTGCCCACCGTGCCCGCATTTGAGCCGGAGTGCAGCCCGTTGCCAATGCCCGTCGAGCCCACCACGCCATGCGGTGCCACTGCCGGGCCCTGCATGCCGCCGTAGGGGTTGCCAATCGCTGCCACCGTTGCCGGTCGCGTTGCGTTCGGGTTCGGCGTCACACCAAAGGTCTGTCCCAGGTGTACCGGCGCCGTCGATGCCTTCACAGAGGTGTTCTGCGCAGGCATGGCCGCTGTCAGCGCGGCCTTCGGCTGCGGAGCCAGCACAATCGCAGGCTTGGCCGCCTTCATCTCCGGCATCTTTACTTTGGCTTCCATCTCCACCGGCTTGATCGCCGGCTTCGGCTCAGGCTTGGGCAGGTTCAGCTTCGGAGCTTCCAGCTTCACCTCGGGCTGCTTCGGCGGATCGGGCAGCTTGGGCGGCGGCGGAATCTTCACCTTCGGCTGTGGCGGAGGCGTCGTGGGGAAAATCAGTTCAGTCTGCTGATAGCGGTGTTGTTCGATCGCGTGCTTGGCCATCATGCCCACATACAGAACCAGGGCAAGAATGGTCAGGTTGACGGCCATCGAGGTGAGGAACGACTTGGTCCTGCCTTCGGGCTCGGGCAGCAGGCCGAAATTGGCGGGAATGGAGGGAGAGGGCGTCGACATGGTTCCTGATCCTCAGTAGCGGGCCACGGACAGGCGGCCCGGAAGCGAAACTTCAAACGCTGCAAACAGCCGGCACGCTGCCGGCGAACTCAAATTGCCGAGCCGGCTGGATCGTGCCGGTGCGGCGTGCGCGCTAGCGGAAAGCCGGAAGCGCCGGGCACAGCCGAGTGCGTCTCGACCGTGAAGATGCGGTAGCCACTTGGGCCGGGTTTTAGGGTGATGCGTAGATTCTCCTGCGTACAGCCTGGACATGCTCAGTCAACTCCGGTATCCAAGGCAGCTAAGCAAGCCGAACAGGCAAGCGCATGCAAGCGGTTCGTTCTCTCTTCCCTTGGATGCCGTAACGCGGGAAACTGATTACACCGGCAGGCGATCCAGGCGGGGCAATCCGCAGGACGCGCCAAAGGCACAGGGGAAATTGCGAGCCGGGCAGGGACGGTCGCTGTAGCGCGAGCTCTGAACGCCACCCGCCCGGGGCGGCGTGCCCAATGGTTTAGACTTACGGTAAACCAAAGGGTTCGGGAAAGGACAGTGAATTTGTGAAGGTACTGGTTACTGGCGGAACGGGATACATCGGTGGAACCGTTGCGGGACTTCTCGCCCAGCGGGGACATGCAGTTGTTGCGTTTGACAACCTGAGTCATAGCCGTCGTGAGGCACTGCCCGCGGGGGTTGAGTTTGTTGAAGGAGAGCTCTCCGACCGGGGCAAGCTTGAAAACCTTTTCATTGACGCGAAGAAGGCCGGTCAACCCTTCGACGCCGTCCTCCACTTCGCCGCTCTCATTGAGGCAGGCGAGTCCATGAAGACCCCCGAGGTCTTCTTCCGCAACAACACGGCATCCACTCTCGCGCTCCTCGAAGCGGTTCTCGCCCACGGGCCGAAGAAGCTCGTCTTCTCCTCCACCGCAGCCGTCTACGGTGAGCCGGAGACCATTCCCATCCCCGAGACCGCGCGCCTCCAGCCCACCAACGTCTACGGTGAGTCCAAGCTCCTCGTCGAGCACATGATCCGCTGGTTCAATCGCATCTACGGCCTGCGCTGCGCCTCGCTGCGCTACTTCAACGTCGCCGGCGCGCCGGAAGGCCCGGACGGCTCGGTCACCCGTGGCGAAGCGCATCAGCCCGAGTCGCACCTCATCCCCCTCATCCTCGACGTGGCCCTCGGCCGCCGCGACAAGATCAAGATCTTCGGCGACGACTACCCCACGCCCGACGGCACCTGCGTCCGTGACTACATCCACGTCTCGGATCTGGCCGAGGCGCACCTGCTCGCCCTCACCGCGCTCGAGACGCGCGACCGGCTCATCTACAACCTTGGCAATGGCAAGGGCTTCAGCGTGAAGGAAGTCATCGAGTCCGCGCGCCGCGTCACCGGCCATCCCATTCCGGTCGTCACCGAGCCACGCCGTCCCGGCGACCCGGCCTTCCTCGTCGCCAGCTCGGAGAAGGCGATCCAGGAACTAGGCTGGAAGCCGAAATATACCGAACTCGACGCCATGATCCGCACCGCCTGGGCCTGGCACCAGAAGCGCTACCAGTAGCGGAGTCCGCGAGTCAGCGGAGCAAGCGGTGTCAGCAAGCCCACCACAGCACGAAAATGGGTGTTCCTCCGGAGTCCCCACGAACAGGTCTTCGTTCGTGGGGCGGGGGTCCGTGTTTTCGGACCCGGGAAAGCACACAATTCCCCCTTGCACCCACCCCACCACAGCACGACCCTCTCATCTGACCACTGACCACTGACCACTGACCACTGACCACTGACCACTGACCACTGACCACTGATCCCTGATCAATTCGTCGTCTTCTTTTTCTTCTTCACCGGCTTCGTCGGCGTGGGGCAGGGAACCGGCGCGGGCGTAGCTGCAATCTGTGCAGCCTGCTTGTCGATCGTCGCCCGCAACCCAGCCACAGCCTTCTCCTGCGTCCCGGCGTCCTGCGCCAGCCGGTCATAGAGCGCCAACCGGCCCTTGTTCAGCGCGTTCAGCGCCTGCTGCAGGGCGTCCACGTCCTCGCCTGGCCCGGCAATCCGCGCCGCATCAAACACGCGCAGCAGCACGTCGTAGAGCGCGTCCACGTTCCGTACCACCGCCACCTGCTTGCTCGCCAACGTGGGAGAAAGGTCAGCGTCCGCCATCAGCGGCGGCAGGTGTACGCGCGCGTCGGTCAGGATTGAGCCCACATCTTGCGTGGCCTCATCGCGCACTGAGCCGCGTTTCCAGCGGTCAGTGCGCAGCGCGTTCACTCTGGCAATCACCGTGTCCAGAGCTGGCCGCACCAGTGTTGAAGGCGCGACCGGCGCCGGTGTGGCTGGTGCCATCTGCGCGGCTGGTGCGGGCGCCTGCGCCGCAGCCGGAATCGCCGCACTTGCGGTCAGTGCAAACAGGAGAGCAGTCAATCTCATGGCAGTCCTTCCCGGGGGAAAACTTGTCGTGATTGCATGCAGCGCAATCTGTTGTTTTGGATGCTACAACCAAGCCGTGTGATTGGCCTACACACCCCCTTGCCGTTCGTACCTCCGTATGGGTAAAGTGACTGCCACGCGCCTATTCCCCCCGTTCAGTTCAGCCAGGCGCACGCCCCACCGTGGGGCAGTTTCTCCAACCTGTCAAAAGGACGGTCATGTCTTCGATTCCCGCTTCCTCGCCCGCCTCCCAGGATTTCGACTCCATCCTCCGGGAAGACCGTGTCTTCGCGCCGCCCGCAGAGTTCGCCCGCCGCGCCCACGTGAAGAGCCTCGAGGAGTATGAGGCGCTCTACAAAAAGTCCATCGAAGACCCCGAAGCCTTCTGGGCCGCCGCGGCCCGCGAACTCCACTGGTTCCAGCCCTGGTCGCAGGTGCTCGAGTGGGATCTGCCCTGGGCGCGCTGGTTCGTCGGCGGCAAAACCAACCTCTGCTATAACTGCGTCGATCGCCACGCCCTCGGCTCCCGCGCGTCCAAGACCGCCATCCTCTGGGAGGGTGAGCCGGGCGAAATCCGCCGCATCACCTACGCCGAACTCCATGCAGAAGTGCAACGCGTCGCCAACGCGCTCAAGTCCCTCGGCATCCGCAAGGGCGACCGCGTCGCCGTCTACATGGGTATGACGCCCGAGCTGGCCATCGCCGTGCTCGCCTGCGCCCGCATCGGAGCCGTCCACTCCGTCATCTTCGGCGGTTTCGCCGCCAATGCCATCGCAGACCGCGTCAACGACTCCGGCTGCGTCGCCGTCATCACCCAGGACTCCAGCTACCGCCGCGGCTCCGAGATCGCGCTCAAAAAGACCGTCGATGAGGCCATGGCCGGCTGCCCCAGTGTCAAGAGCGTCCTCGTCTACAAGCGCACCGGCACGCCCGTCAACATGGTTGAAGGCCGCGACCACTGGTGGCACGACCTCGTCGCCCAGGCCGACCCCGCCTGCCCCGCCGAGCCGGTCGACTCCGAAGACCCGCTCTTCATCCTCTACACCTCCGGCACCACCGGCAAACCCAAGGGCCTCGTCCACACCACCGGCGGCTACGCCGTCGGCACCTACCTCACCACCAAGTACATCTTTGACCTCCAGGAAGACGACATCTACTGGTGCACCGCCGACGTCGGCTGGGTCACCGGCCACAGTTACATCGTCTACGGCCCCCTCCAGAACGGCGCAACCGTCCTCATGTATGAGGGCGCACCCAACTGGCCAGACTTCTCCCGCTTCTGGAAGATCATTGAGGACCACAAGGTAACCGTCTTCTACACCGCGCCCACCGCCATCCGCGCCTTCATCAAGTGGGGAGACGAGCACGTAGTAAAGCACGATCTCTCCTCGCTCCGCCTGCTCGGCACCGTCGGCGAGCCCATCAACCCTGAAGCCTGGATGTGGTACCGCGAGAAGATCGGCGGCAACCGCTGCCCCATCGTCGATACCTGGTGGCAGACTGAAACCGGCGCCATCATGATCGCGCCCGTCCCCGGCGCCGTCGCCGCCAAACCCGGCTCGGCCACGCGCCCCTTCTTCGGCATCCAGCCAGAGGTCGTCAACAAGGAAGGCCACCCCGTCCCCGCCGGACACGGCGGTCTGCTCGTCATCCGCAAGCCCTGGCCCTCCATGGCCCGCACCGTTTACGGTGACCCTGAACGCTTCCGCCAGACCTACTGGTCTGACGTTCCCGGCTGCTACTTCACCGGCGACGGCGCGCGCCAGGACGCCGACGGCTATTTCTGGCTCATGGGCCGCGTCGATGATGTGATCAACGTCTCCGGCCACCGCCTCGGCACCATGGAAGTCGAGTCCGCCCTCGTCGCCCATCCCAAGGTCGCAGAAGCCGCCGTCGTCGGTCGCCCCGACGATCTCAAAGGCCAGGCCATCTCCGCCTTCGTCACGCTGGAGACCGGCAACGAACCCACCGACGCACTCAAGGACGAACTGCGCAAGTGGGTGTCAAAGGAGATCGGCTCACTCGCCCGCCCAGACGATATCCGCTTCACAGAAGCGCTTCCCAAAACCCGCTCCGGCAAAATCATGCGCCGCCTCCTTCGCGAGCTGGCCACCCACGGCGAAATCAAGGGCGACGTCACCACCCTCGAAGACTTCAGCGTAATCGCCAAACTCCGCGAAGCCGACGAAGCCTAGCAGCCAGCACAAAAACGGGTGCCCCACCCTCGCGACGTCTTTGTTTTTGTCGCTAGGGTGGGGAAGCAAGCCTCTACCCCCGCCACATCAGACCTGTCTCCAGCACGAACATGGTTGCCCCGGGTGCCTCGCTTTTGGGCACCCGGGAAAGC
>Ga0207835_1000031_pt1 | contig 119172 bp, 100 predicted proteins | sample LuqExpMetagenom8_FD_187766 | JGI IMG/M metagenome (GOLD analysis project Ga0207835, IMG submission 187766) | Tropical forest soil microbial communities from Luquillo Experimental Forest, Puerto Rico - Sample 8 (SPAdes) | ecosystem: Environmental > Terrestrial > Soil > Tropical forest ... | reverse complement strand
GCACGGGTAGCTGTGTGGGAAAGTAGGTCGCCGCCGGGAATAATTACCAATCAAGCCCTTCAGGATATCCCTGAAGGGCTTGATTGCGTTGGGACAATGCGTATCGCGCAACCTCACGCGAATACACTACACACAGCTGCACCGATATAAAACAGCCCCCTCCTTAAACAAGGAGGGGGCTGTTTGGTTTGGTTGTGCGACTGGGCAGCGCCACTAGGCGGCTATGGGTGCAGGGTAAAGGAAAGAAGCTCTTCAAGTGAGCCAATGACGACTGCGGCATCGGAGACGAGTTCTCTCGGGTAGCTGTTGGTAAGGCCAATGACAGTCAAGCCGGCGCCCTTGGCGGATGCAATACCCGCCGGCGTATCTTCAATGGCAATGGTACGGTCTGCTGAAATGCCGGTACGTTGTTTGAGACGGTCGAACGCGAGGCGGTAGGACTCCGGGTCAGGCTTGCTCTTTGCAACATCCTCCGCAGTTACGACGGCCTCGAAGCAGTCTGCTATGCCGAGCTGCCGGACGATGGGGGTGATATCGGAACACAGGGCGCCGCTGCTGATGGCAAGGGGGATGCCGCTCTGATGCAGTTTCTTGATCAGATCAGTGACGCCTGGGTACGCGGTTATGCCGTCCCGGATGACCGTCTGGAAGATGTGAGCCTTGCGTTCCACAAGGGTACGCAGGGTGTCGGCGTCCAGTGCTGCGCCATGGGCCGCATAGGCCTCGACAAAGGCATCGCGGTCATCGAAGCCCATATACACATCTACGTACTGCTGCCATGAAAAGCCGAGTCCGAGCGGTTCCAAGACACGTTGGAACGCTTGGTAATGCAACGGCTCCGTATCCACGATAACGCCGTCGAAATCGAAGATAACCGCATCGGCCTGCAAGCCCACCGGAAAAACTACCATCTTCCCACCATTGCCATTCCTGCTCCATTTTCGAAGGTTTGAGGCACTATCGCCACTTTTTGACCCGTTGCATGATAATGCGTGACCACCCGTCCACACAGCTCGCCCAGGGCGGCACCCAGGATTACGTCACTGGCCCAGTGTTTGTCCTGGTACAGCCGTGAAAAGCCGACAAACGTCGCCGCTGAATAATAAGCCGCCTTCAGGGTGAAACTCTCGGAGGTCGCCGCCAGGACGGAGGCCAGGGCAAAAGAGCTGGCGGTGTGCATGGATGGGAATGAATCGTAATTGTTTTTGAAGCGGAACGGCTTGAAGTCGCCTTTGGCCGGGGTGGCGTCGGGGCGCCCCCTGCCGGTGGCCTCCTTGAGCAGGAAGGTGGAGGCGTCGGCCAGGATGAGCGATTCCCCCATCATCTCCCCGACTTCCTTCCACTTTGGGGAATCCCCGGCGATGGCCCCGCCGTAGACCAGCGCTGCAAACCCCAGATGAAGAAAAGGGTCGCCCGCCAGGGAACCGGCATCAGCGGCCTTGTCGAGGGATTTGCTCTTGCTGCTCTGCAACTTATCGTGAATGTTCTTGTCAAACACGTAGGTGAGGCCGACAGCACCCCCGACCCCGATCGTCACGAGGATGTTGCCGTTATCGATTTGAAACGGTGTCCACGCCAGGTCAACGGTTTCATGACCGAGTCTCGATACACCGCTGCCGATTTCCTTGCCGATGGAGAAGTCTCCGATTTCAGACGCACAACCCAGGGCCGGGATCAGCAGGACAAATGTCATTATGCCAAGGATCAATTTTTTCAAAGAATCTCCACGAACTGCACAATGGTCGGCCAGGTCGGACGAACCGGCAAGACAGCGATCAGCACGTCCCGAAGCGCCTTCAAGCTAGTCATGGCGGCCGGCCCTGAATCGGAGTGAATTTTTGATGTCACGGATGATGGCGGCATCCTCCGGGGGCATTTTTGAAAAATATTCCTGGATGAATACGATGAAGAGTGAAGCGAAGAAGGCCGTGACTGCGGCAAGAACCACGATCAACGAGCGTTTGGGCCTGCTCTTCTTCAGGGGGACGACCGCCTCATCCAGCACCTGAACGGAAGAGGAATCCTTGGCCTCGTTTATTTTTGCCACTTCGTATTGCTTGGTGAGCTGTTCGAAAATGGCCTCCTGCGTCTTCAGTTCGCGCATTTTGCGGATGTATTCCACACCAAGGCCGGGGATATTGCCGACAGCCGGGATCACATCACTGCCGCCGCTGCCGCTCATGGCCCCCAGTTGGCTTTTCAGGCGGGCGATGCCGGCCTGGAGAGCCTTTACTTCATTGCTCTCATCGGTCATGGAATTGCGGAGCGAGGCAAGCTGGCCTTCCTTGGTGATGATCTCCGCTTTCAGGCGCGCTATCCCCTCAATGGCCACTGTGGCCTGGGAGTCAACCTTGATGGTTTTGTACTTTTCCTGGAAGGCCTTCATGTCGTTCTCGGCGTTGTGCAGGTCCTGCTTTACCAGTTCCAGCCGTTTTTCCAGAAAAATGCGCTCCGTTCCAGCCTTGGAGAGGTTGAGCTCGACGCTGCGGCGACCCAGTTCATTAACAAAGGTATTGGCCAGCTGCGCTGCTTTCCGGGGGTCCTTGCTGTCGGCATCGATACTGATGATCCCATCCTTGCCGGCTTTGAACTTGACGACGCTTTCCAGTCTTTTTCTGGTTTCGTCGATGGTTTCTGTTTCGAATTCCTTTTGGAGATTCAGTCGTTTGATAACGGCATCCGCCACCGAACGGCTCTTGAGGATACCGAGGTAGAGGTCGGTAGAGCCTCCCAGGCCACCCATGCCGCCCGCCAGGGCAGCCAGACCGCCGCCGGCCTGGCCGAGCAGGGCCGAAAGGCCGCCGCCCGTCTCTTTCTGGGGGGGAAGGATTTTCGCGTTGGCGGTGTAGATGTTGTTCAGGGCCAGGGAATAACAGACGGCAATGACCACGGCGGCGGTGCAAATCTTGATAATGACCGCCTTGCGCCTGACGATCACCTGCAGGAGTTCGAGGAGGTTGATTTCATCTCCTTCGGGAAGGGGACGTTGATCCGGAGTCTCGTTCGTCGGTTCTCTCATCATCTGAGGCCTATCAGGACCGTGCCTGCGGTAAGTGCGATCTGGGACATGATGGTCGTGATGTCCTTGATATCCCGGAGCCAGGCCGTACGCTCCAATTTTTGCGGTACGACCAGCGTGTCGCCCGGTTCCAGGTAGGACGACATGAAGCTGCCCAGGGTCCACTGCTTGGCATCGTCGCTCCACTTTATGCCGAAGGACGCCTGCTGCCGGCTGAATACCGTGCCATCCGCCTTGATGATGAACATCTCGGATGCCTCCGCGTCGTTGGTGGCCCCGCCGGCCTTATTGAGATAGCTTTCCACGGAGCTGTTCTCGGGGAGATACACGAAAGCGGTGGGGTTGTAGACCTGCCCCAGAACGTTGACCACATTGGCGCGGGTGGGGATCTCCAGGATGTCGCCGCCCTCCATCTCCAGATCATAGCTGCTCTTCTTCAGCTCATTGATCTGGGCAAGACGGATGACCACGCGGCCTTCCGCTTTCAGCGTTTTCATCCGGTCAAGGTCCTTTTGCAGTCCCTCCAGGGCGGCTTTCGTGGCATCCAGCTCTTCCTTTGATGAGGCAATGGAGGCGAGGGCGGCCTGCTTCTGGATGATCTCTTTTTCCGTCTTGACGATGATCTCGTCCATCCGTTTCTGTTGCTCTTTCTGAACGGACCGCCGGGTAAACTTTGCCCCTCTCAGGTATGCCTTGTCAGTAAAACCACCGGCCCGGGCAATGACGGAGCTCAGTTTTTCGCCCCGTCCCACCGAGTAGACGCCGGGATACTGTACCTCTCCCTTGAGGCGAACGAACTTATCCGTGGAATCCGCCCATCCCACAATGCCACGCACGATCAGGACGTCATCCGATTTGAGGGCGATGTTGTGTGCGGGATCGCCGTTGATGGCCTTGCCCAGGTCAATCTGCATGCGTGACGAGGTCGCCTTGTCGCTGGCAACCTCCACCCGGCTGAGTTCGGCCATGTCGAGCAGCGCATTTCGTTTCGGACTGCCGGCCGCAGAGACCAGATCGCGTACCGTCATGCCGGGATGAAAGTCGTATTTCCCCGGATTGACGACAAAACCGTTTATGATCACGCTTGGCTTTTCCTGCATCTCCCAGCGTGAGAAGACCTTGATGGTGTCCTGCTCCTGCAGGGCGACATTTTCGGCTTCGTTGCCCTCAAGGGCCTTGCCGAGGTTGAAGTGGAGCATTTCCTTGTGATAATCAGGCAGGGCAAGCCGGGTTATCTCGGCGGATTCCAGGTACGACTCCGGCAGCAGGTCGGAATAATTCGCGATTAGATTCTTGACGCGCATTCCCCTGCGAAACTGGTATTCACCAGGTCTGGCGACATTTCCTTTGAGGCTGACAACCTGGCGGACCGCCTCCTGAACGGGAAATATCTTGACCATGTCCCGGTCCTGGATCTCCACGCCGGCTGTCGCCGCATCCATGTGGCCATCCCGGGGTTCATAATCCAGAGCGATTTTGGAGCTGTTGCCGGAGAAGCGTTCGATCTGTATCCTGCCGGTAAATCCGCTGGCGGTGATGCCGCCCGCCACCCGGATAACATCGGCCAGCGACTGCGGGCCTTTCAATTCGTAAATGGCCGGCCGTTTCACCTCGCCCGCGACCGCGACGACAGGGCCGATAACCGGCACGAAGATGGTGTCGCCGTTCTGCAGGCGGATATCCTTGCTCCGGTCTCCGGAAAGAAACATGTCGTACAGGTCGACATCCGCAACCGGTTTGCCATTGCGGGTGAGCTTGATCGCACGCAGCGAACCGTTTTTCGTCGGGCCGCCCGCCGCCGACAGGGCATTGACAACCGTTGCAAGCGTACTGATGGGGTAGCTGCCGGGCAATTCGACTTCACCCACCACGAAAACCTGAATGGTTCGCAACTTTCCGAGCGAAACATTCATATTATAATTTTTGAAGTACCGCGATACGGTCTTTTCAATGGCCTCTTTTGCCTTTTCGTAGGAGAGCCCCCACACCTTGACGACGCCGGCCCGCGGGATCATGACCTCGCCGTTGCGATCCACCGTGAGGTTGTACCGGGCATTGAGGGAACCCCAGATGGACAGGTTGAGGCTATCGCCCGGCCCAAGGACATAATTGTCCCCGACGGGAAGGTTATCCACGGCATCGAGCAATTGGGCGCTGTTTTTAAAGAAGTCGTAACCGAACTGCCGGAGTTCGCGTTTGAACGGTTCCGGGGTGAGTTTGTCCTGCAGGGTTTGGTTTTTGCGGGAAAAGGTCTTTTCCAGGGAAGAGCCGAGCTCTTCTGCGGGGAGCGGGGTTACTTTGGTTTCTTCCGATTTTACGAGGCGCTTCTGCTCACGGTTAATGGCAATGATCTGAATGTAGTAAATCTGATGATTCTTAAGCTCCCGGAGGGTATAGGTCGTGTCGTTTCCGACGTCGATGGACTTGAGTGGTTTGTTTGGAGCGAGCCCGATCAGAATGCGGTACTGGATGGCGGCATCGTCTTCCTGGGGTTTGCGATATCCGGACGGTTGCCAGCTGAGACGGGCGAGGCCGTCGCCGGGCTCGGCCTTGACTACCAGGCCGAATTTGACCTTGCTTTTATCCGTGGCGGCTTTGCCGACGTCGGTGGTTTTTTTTTCGTCCGTTTGCGTGCCCCCGAGAAGTTCGCTGTCGAAGTTTTGCTCGGGCGTCAGTTCCTGTTCCTGCGTGCTGCCATCGGGAAAAATGCGCTGGTCATCCTGAAAAAAACCGTTGGGGAGGGAACGTTGATTGCCGGGAAAGGCGCCGCTGTTCTGCTGTTGGGGATAATAGTTGTTCTGCTGGTAGGGGGCGGTGGGTTGATTCGTTTTTGTCGGAGCCGGTTCCTGAAACATACTATCCATCTGGTTCGTCAGAGCATCGTATGAGTCCAGGGACCAAGCGGCATTTGTCCACAAGCTGACTACGGCCATAGCTGCCGACAGGGTCAGGCAACGAAACAGGTAGTTTATTTGTGACATTTCAAGGAAGCTCCACGATCATATTTGTTTGTGTAAATGGAAATTTATAGCATTTTACAAAGTATGAAGGCAATTTAAAATCGCGTCGAAGGCGGTTTGCCACGATAGCGACGGGCCGGATCGTGGGGAACAGGTTCCATGGGCGCATGAAAAAACCGCTTTCACTCGCTATGTTACATAGGAGTAAAAACGGTTCTTGATGCTTCTTATAACGTTACAGCCTTAATTGGTTTGTGGTGCCGAAGGCGAGACTCGAACTCGCATGGGCTATTGCCCGCCACCCCCTCAAGATGGTGTGTCTACCAGTTCCACCACTTCGGCAATTGGACTCAGCCTTATAGCATGATGATGCTGCGTAATCAAGTACAAAAAACTATTTTTGCGGTTGAGCAGGTGCTGTCGGCAGCGCCGGCAGAGCGGCCGGGTTGCCCTGTTTGGCGGGTGCCATCGGCTGCGGCATCTGAGCCGGCATCTTTGTGGTAACGGCGGATTTACCCTTGCCGGACATGATCGATGATGAGGACGGTTGGCCCGAGATGTAAGCCAGGGTCAGCGAGGTCAGCATGAAAATAACAGCAGCGCCCGTCGTCATCTTGCTCAGAAACGTCGTGCCGCCGCCGGCTCCAAAAACGGATTGACTGCCGCCGCTACCGAATGATGCTCCCATTTCTGCGCCTTTGCCGGACTGCAGCAGGACGACGGCAATCATGAATATGCTGACCAGAACGTGCAGAATTGTAATGGCTATAGTCATCTCGTATCCTTTGGAAGTTTAGTGCGAAGGAACTCTATACCATAGAAATTTCGAATTTGTAAAGTTTTTATTGGTTTTGCGGGCTCGAACCTATCCGGCAAAATTTGCTATGGCGGCGAACGATTGGGCCTTGAGGCTTGCGCCGCCCACCAGGGCGCCGTCGATGTCGGGTTGCGCCATCAATCCCCTGATGTTGTCCGGTTTGACGCTGCCTCCATAGAGTATGCGCATGCCGGCGGCGCTCTCCTGGCCAAAGGATCGGGCCATGAGGCTGCGGATGAAGGCATGCACCTCCTGGGCCTGGGCTTCACTGGCGGTTTTCCCGGTGCCGATGGCCCAGACCGGCTCATAGGCGACGATCACCCGGGAGAATGCCTCCGGAACGAGGCCCTCCAACCCGCCCAGCAGTTGGGTTTCAATAACGGCGAATGTCTGGTCTGCCTCGCGTTCGGCCAGGGTCTCACCGATACAGACGATTGCCGTCAGACCGGCATTGGCGGCGGCCTTGACCTTTTTATTGACGGTCGCATCGGTTTCGCCAAAATACTGGCGCCGCTCCGAATGCCCGATGATCACGTGGCTGCAGCCGGCGTCCTTCAGCATCCCGGGCGCTACCTCGCCGGTGAAGGCGCCTTCCTCCTCCCAGTAGCAATCCTGGGCGGCAAGCTGGATGCCGGTCCCCGCGAGTTCGTCCGCCACGCGGCTCAAGGCGGTAAAGACCGGGGCCACGATGATCTCGACCCCCTTGGTGGCGGCAACCAGGGGTTTGAGGTCGTTGACCATGCTGACCGCTTCACCGATGGTTTTGAACAGTTTCCAGTTTCCTGCAATGACAGGCGTACGCATGACTCCTCCTATCAGGTTGTTGAAAATCTATTGCGGAGAGCCGTCTGCGGCGTTGCGCGGTACTCGCAACCTCGGCGGACTTGTTTGTCATGCCTCGGCTGTTCCGTTCCGGGCGCCTGGCATCCGGCCTTCCTCATGACGTTTTTCAACAACCTGCTATTTCTTCGTTTTGATGTCAAGGGCTTTCACGCCCGGCAGGGTCTTGCCTTCCAGCAATTCAAGAAAAGCGCCGCCGCCGGTGGAAATGTAGCTGACCTTCCCGTCAACCCCGGCTTTGCGAACGGCCGCATCGGTATCGCCGCCACCGATGATGGTAGTGGCGTAACAATTGCCCACCGCTTCAGCCACTGCAAAGGTGCCCCGGGCAAATGCATCCATCTCGAATACGCCCATGGGGCCGTTCCAGATGACGGTCTTGGCATCCCGCAATGTTTCGGCAAAGAGGGTCGCCGAGGCGGGGCCGATGTCAAGGGCCATCCAGCCTTCGGGTATCTCCTGCACGGTGGTGATGAAGCTGGTTGCCGTGGCCTCAAAGGCGTTGGCCACAATGCAGTCAACCGGAAGGTAAAACGTAACCCCGCGTTTCTGGGCCTTGTCCATAATCTTTTTGGCCGTGAGGATCAGTTCGTCTTCCACCAGGGATTTTCCGACGGAGTAGCCCATGGCCTTGAGGAACGTGAAGGCCATGCCGCCGCCGATCACGATCTTGTCGACCTTGTTGACCAGCGTCTGCAGCACTTCCAGCTTGCCTGATACCTTGGCGCCGCCCAGTATGGCCACCAGCGGACGGACCGGGTTGCTCATGGCCTTGTCGAAGAAGGTCATTTCATTGCGCATCAGGAAGCCGGCCGCAATGGTCGGGATACATTTGGTGATGGCTTCCACCGAGGCATGGGCGCGATGGGATACCGCAAAGGCGTCATTGACGTAAATTTCGCAACCGTTGGCCAGTTGTTTGGCAAAGGCGGCGTCGTTTTTTTCTTCGCCCGGGTAGAAACGGACGTTTTCGAGCATCACCACGTCGCCCGGTTTCATGGCATCGAGGAGTGCGCTCACTTCCGGGCCAAAGCAATCCGGGGCTTGCCTGGCCTTTTTGCCGAGCAGTTCCGACAGGCGTTTGGCAGCCGGGGCCATGGTGTACTTTGCGTTCTTTTCACCTTTGGGCCGTCCCAGGTGGGAGGCCAGCACCACTTTTGCCCCCTGTTCCACGGCATACCTGATGGTCGGCACGGCACCGGCGATCCGGGTGTCTTCGGTGATGTTGCCCTTGCCGTCCTGGGGGACGTTGAAGTCAACCCGGATAAAAACTCTTTTGTCTTTTAAATCCTTGATCTGGTCGATATAGCGGATCGGCATGTGGCCCTCCTCAAAAAAATGGTTTGAGAGGTTGTTGAAAAACGGTCATCCCGCCTCCGCAGGGCTTGTCCGGCGGGTGCGACGATCTGACGGTTTTTGAACACCCTGAGTTTTTCGACAGCCTGTTAACGGTGTGTCGGCAAAAAAAGAGGGGGAATCCGATTCCCCCTCTGGTGACTGCTACGCGTATGCGTTACTTTTTTGCCGCGATCAGTTTGAAAAGATCCACCACCCGATTGGAAAAACCGGCTTCGTTGTCGTACCAGCTGATGACCTTGACCATGTTGTCGCCGATGACCTTGGTGCAGGATGCATCGACGGAGGAAGATGCCGGACGGCCGTTAAAATCGACGGAAACCAGCGGTTCCTCCACATAGTCCAGTATGCCCTTGAGCGGCCCTTTGGCGGCTTTCTTCAGGGCTGCGTTTACTTTTGCGGCATCGGTCTTCTTTTTCAGTGTGGCGACCAGGTCAACGACAGAGACGTTCGGTGCCGGAACGCGGACGGCCATGCCGTCCAGCTTGCCCTTGAGTTCGGGGAGAACCAGGGCGACAGCCTTGGCGGCGCCGGTAGTCGTGGGTATCATGGAGAGGGCGGCCGCGCGGGCGCGGCGCAGATCCTTGTGGGGCTGGTCCAGGATGCGCTGGTCGTTGGTGTAGGAGTGCACCGTGGTCACGAGTCCCTTTTCGATGCCGAAGACATCGTTAAGCACCTTGGCCACCGGCGCCAGGCAGTTGGTCGTACAGGAGGCGTTGGAGATGATATGGTGTTTCTTGGGGTCGTAGAGATGTTCATTGACACCCATGACGATGGTGATATCCTCGTTTGTCGCGGGCGCCGAGATGACAACCTTTTTGGCGCCGGCTTTTATGTGCAGTTCCGCCTTTTCCTTTGAGGTGAACAGGCCGGTTGACTCGAGAACAACATCGACTTTGTCCTTTTTCCAGGGCAGTTCTGCCGGGTCTTTGAGAGCATAGATCTTTATCGCCTTGCCGTTGACAATCAGCTGATTGTCTTTTGCCTCCACCTTGCCGGGGAAGGTGCCATGCACGGAGTCGTATTTGAACAGGTGCGCCAGGGTTGCCGCATCGGTCAAATCGTTAATCGCCACAAACTCGATGTTCTTGTCCTTGCACGCCGCTCTGAGGACCATTCTTCCGATTCTGCCAAAGCCGTTGATTGCAACCCGTAATGCCATGCTTCCCTCCTTTGGGTGATATAGATGGAATGATGAATCGATTTTATTCGGCTCATAGCATAAACACTATATTCTTTTAATAATAAAACATCTTTACAAATCGTCAACCATTAATTTGCGCGCTGTGGATCGCGGCAGCCTCAATCGGGAATTAGCAATTCAGTTTTTTTTATATCATGGTATAATAATTTTTTTTATTTCACAAGAACATGCCCGGCCCACCACACAGGCACCCCTGATCTGATGAAACAATCGCTCGAAAAACGCATAATCCTGTTTGCCTTCGTCATCCTGTCGATGACCACCCTTGCCAACACCGGAATGGACATTGCCGTGTTTCGCAGGGACTACATCCAGGAAATGGAGTTGCGCTCCCAAGGGCTGGCGGCGGCCTTCAAGGCAAACATCGAGAAGGTGCTTGCCCTGGGGATCAATATTCGCGATGTGGCCGGCCTGGCGGATAAATGCCGGGAGATCGTCCAGTCCGATCCCGAAATGGCCTATTGCGCCATCAAGGGGAAAGACGGCGCCATACTGTTTGTCAGCGACAACTCGTTTGCCCGGCTGGATTTTTCGCGTTCAGACGGCGGGGAAGGGGGCAAGAGTGTCCTGAACAGCAAGACCGTAGAGGGGCCCAAAGGCATCTACTATGACACCCTGACTCCCGTGAGGACCTTTGACGGTGAAACGGCGGCCTACATCCATATCGGTTTTCCGCAGTCCGTCATCGATCAGAAGGTGCATGCCATTGTTCTGCGGTCCATCATCGTCTTTTTTGCGTTTTTCATCGCTGCGTTCGCCCTTGTCGTCTATTTTATCAAACGGAGCATCATAGAACCCATTTCGAGCCTGCTTGACGGCGTCACCCGAATTTCCCAGGGCGATTTCACTACCCCCATGCGGGAACTTCCCGTTTATGAACTGAATGAACTGAGCATCAAGATCAACGCCATGGCAGCGGCCATTGACGCCCGGGATACGGCTTTGCGGGACAACTACAAGGAGTTGTCGGCAACACATTCCCGGCTTCACGATTCATATCAGCAGTTGGAAGAGCTCAGCCTGGAACTGGAAAAATCCGAGGATCTCTATAAGAGGCTTTTAGAGGAAGCGGGAGACGCCATCATTATTCTCGACCAGAATGAAAGCGTCATCATCGCCAACAAGATGGCCGAGGAGTTTTTCGGCTACCCGGCTGCCGACTTTGTGGGCAAGCATGTGACGACGCTGCTTTTGCTCCTCAAGGTTGAGAACATCCAGGGGGTTTTGCGAGGTTTTGTCGACGCCTTCCAGGGTAACCAGATGACCGACGAGGTTGCCATTGTCAACAGCCACCAGGAGCCGCGGGTAGGTATGATTCATGCCAGTTGCGTCACCATGGGGGAAAACAGTCTGTTGCAGGTCGTAATACGGGATGTCACGAAGGAACGGGAACTCATCACCAATCTTGAAAAGAGCGCCGCAGGCCTGGTTCGCCTGAACCGGATGAAGGATTCGTTCCTGGGGCTCGCTTCGCATGAGCTGAAAACCCCGTTGACCGTTATTATGGGGTATGCGGAACTGCTCCAGTCCGACATGAGGGAACAACTGCCCGGAGCCGCCCAGGAGATGGTCCAGAATATCTCCGGTGCCGCCGCACGCCTCGATATGGTCGTCAAGGATATGATCGACGTGTCGAAGATTGACCAGAAGCAGCTTGATCTCAAGCTTGAGCCGGTCAATGTGAATGCCCTTGTCGAGGACACCATACGGGAGCTGCGTTTTTTCTTTGCCTTGCGCAAGCAGGAGATCGACGTCACGCTGGATGATGCGCTTCCCAATATCCGCGGCGACAGGACGCGACTGCTCCAGCTCTTGTCGAACGTGCTGGGCAATGCCATCAAGTTTACGCCGGATGGCGGCAAAATTTCCGTCAGGACATCCCTGAGGCTGTTGTCGCGGGATACCCAGGTTGCGGGCCTTGACGGTGTTTTCCCCTTGAATGCCGGCACAGAACAGCAGCCGTTTCTGGAGATTGCCGTATCGGATACCGGGATCGGCATCGATGCGGACGACCAGACGCGTATTTTTGATAAATTCTACGAAGTGGGCAATATTGAGGAACACAGCTCCGGCAAGGTCGCTTTCAAGTCCCGCGGGGCCGGCCTTGGGCTCTCCATAGCAAAGGGGGTTGTGGAGATGCATGGCGGGTCCATCTGGGTGGAGTCGCAGGGCTACGATCAAAGCACGTGCCCGGGAACCACATTCCATATTCTGTTGCCCGTTGAACCGCAGTCAGTGACGGGCGGCACCGGCGCCGACAGCGTGAACTGATGCAAGGCCCCGTGACAAACCGTTGCGTTTCCGGTTGGGACTGGTAGCGCGCGATCCCTGAAAGAGGAGGACGTTATGGCAAAAGCGGCAAAACAGGTTGCCGGTGGGAAGAGTACCGTTGCGGCCACGCCGAAAAAGAAAGCTGCCCCCAAGGCTGCTTCGGCGAAAACAAAGGGCCGGGCGGCAAAACCGATCGATGCCATGAGCGGTGAGGAGTTGGTGGTTGCGAACTTTGCGACGCTTTCGAGGCTGGTCGAAGACCTGGGTGCTACGCTTGAGATGCTCGTGCAGAAGGCCGAGAGCATGGCCTACCATATTATTGCGACGGAAGAGATCCTGTCCGAACTGGTTGCCGCCAACGGACTCGACCTGGCGCAGGTAAACGCCCGGATCAGGACGAAGATAGCGGCGGGGTCCGCCAATCTCGTCGACCCGACGCGAGCAATCGACGTGGCCGCAACCATCGCCTCGCCCCGGCCCCGGCGCTAGTGTACTGTCCGGTCAATTCGTTGTCATAATTCCGGCTCTTTTGCCCGCTGCCTTCGTTGCGGCTCCTTGATGTAGACCCTGCTACACCTGCGTCGTCGCGCCTTGGCATCAGACAAGATAACCGGGAATTGTTCCCAATAACTAACCGGACAGCACACGGGGCCCGGCTGCGGGTCACGCCCGGAAATGGCACAAAAAAGGGTTTGCAGAATGTCTGCAAACCCTTGTTGTTTTTGGCTGGGGTGCGAGGATTCGAACCTCGGAATGTTGGAGTCAGAGTCCAATGCCTTACCGCTTGGCGACACCCCAATAAATGGGACTCTCCTTTTAACAAATAGCAGGTGCCTACGTCAAGCTTTTCTTTAACTAGTGTCCTGTGCGGTTAGTCGTGGGAAGTAATTCCGAGATATTTTGGCTGGTGCCAAGGCGCGGCGACGCAGGTGTAGCAGGCCTGCATCAAGGAACCGCAACGCCGGCAGCGGCCAAAAGAACCGGAATTACGAGTACGAACTAACCGCACAGGACACTAGCCGCGAGAAGCCGCCGCTCCGGCCTCGATCGCCCTGATATTGGCGGGGATCAGGCGGTGGTTGCGCTCCGGCAACGCCTTTTTCAGGGCCTCTTCCAGGGATTCGAGGGCCAGTGAGCCGCTCTTTGCGGCATAGGCCCCGCATGCCACCATGTTGACCATGCGCATGTCCCCCAGATCAAGGGCGATCTGGTTCATGGGGACCGCCACCAGTTCCACCCCCGGCAATTCCCTGCCGCCCGTCTCCACCAGGGTCGAATTGATGATGCACACGCCGCCCGGCTTGACCTTGGCGGCATATTTGTCGAAGGAGAGCTGGTTGAGGATGACGGCCACCGACGGGCTTCCCACGACCGGCGACCCGGTGTCGCCGTCGGAGAAGACCACGGTGCACATGGCCGATCCGCCGCGCTTTTCCACGCCATAGGCGGGAAAGAACGAGACATTCCTGTTTTCGTGGATGGCGGCGTAGGAAAGCAGGTTGCCCGCCAGCAGCACTCCTTGGCCGCCGTAGCCGGCTATAAAGACATCATGACGCATGATAGCTCCAGATTAATCATAGGTTAGCGGTGTTGCGGTACACGCCCAACGGAAAGTAGGGAATCATTTCGCTGCCCAGTCGCTCGTTCGCCGCCAGCGGGTTCATGCCCCAGTTGGTCGGACAGGCGGCCAGGGCTTCGATAAAGGAAAATCCCCTCCCTTCCACCTGATAGCGGAAGGCGGTCTTGATCATTTTCTTGGCCTGCATGACGTTTTTGGGGGAGTTGACCGCCACCCGGGCCGAGAAGGCAACCCCTTCCAGTTGGGCCAACAGCTCGGCCATGCGGATCGGGTAGCCGTCCTTGGCATGGTTGCGGCCGTAGGGGGAGGTGGAGGTCTTTTGGCCCACCATGGTGGTGGGGGCCATCTGGCCGCCGGTCATGCCGTAGGTGGTGTTGTTGACGAAGATCACGGTGATGTCCTCGCCCCGGTTGGCGGCGTGGATGATCTCCGAGGTGCCGATGGCGGCCAGGTCGCCGTCCCCCTGATAGGTGAAGACGATCCGGTCGTTGCGAGCGCGCTTCGCCCCGGTGGCGACGGCCGGGGCCCTGCCGTGGGGCGCCTCGATGACGTCGATGTCGAAATAGCCGTACAGAAAGACCGAGCAGCCCACCGAAGCGACCCCGATGGTCTTGTTTCTGATGTCGAACTCGTCCATGGCCTCGGCCACCAGGCGATGGACGGAACCGTGGTGACAGCCGGGGCAGAAGTGGGTCTGGATGTCTTTCAGGCTTTCGGGCCTTGTAAATACTTGGTTCATTGAATTCCTCATCCGCAGGAAAAAGCTCCTACGCGCATTAAGCAGGTTGTTGAAAAACTCAGGTTGTTCAAAAATAGTCAGATCGTCGCACCCGCAGAAAGCCTCGCGGAGGCGTAGCAGCGCTACGCCGCACAAGGGGGCTTTCGAGGACGGCGGCGAGATGGCTGTTTTTCAACGACCTGTTAGTACTGTTTTTTAATCTGCTCGAAGAGCTCCTCCGGCGTCGGCAGCGAACCGGCGCCCGGCGGGCGGCCGTAGAAGGCAACCTCGGCGTCGCGGGCCACGGAGAGGCGCACATCCTCAACCATCTGGCCGGTGCTGAGTTCAATGGCCAGGAAATTCCTGCACTGCCGGGAGATGGTCTCATAGGCCTGCTTGGGGAAGGGGAAGAGGGAAATCGGCCGCAGCAGCCCCACCTTCATGCCCGCCTCCCGCGCCATGGCGACGGCGGTCCTGGCGATGCGGGCGGTCGAGCCGAAAGCGGTCACCACCAGTGTGGCGTCCCCGGTCATGACCTCCTCCCAGCGACACTCCTTTTCGGCCAGTTCCTGGTAGCGGGCGTGCATCTTCCAGTGGAACGCCTCCATCTCGCCGTCACCCAGGTACAGGGATTTGACCACGTTCTGCGGTTCCCCCTGCTCCCGTCCGCGCACCACCCACTCCTTGGCGGGCAAGGCGGCCTGCGGACGCGGATGCGCCGTAATCGACTCCTTCATCTGGCCGACGACCGAGTCGGCCAGCACCATGGCCGGTATGCGGTAGATGTCCGACAGGTCGAAGGCCAGCATGGTCAGGTCGTACATCTCCTGCACCGACGCCGGGGCCAGCACGATGATGCGGTAGCCCCCGTGGCCGCCGCCGCGCGTGGCCTGGAAATAATCGGCCTGGGACGCGTCGATGCCGCCCAGGCCCGGCCCGGCCCGCATGATGTCCACGATCACGCCGGGCAGCTCCGAGCCGGCCATGTAGGAGATGCCCTCCTGCTTGAGGGATATGCCGGGGCCCGATGAGGAGGTCATGGCGCGCACGCCGGTGGCCGATGCCCCCAGCAGCATATTGATGGCGCCGATTTCACTCTCGGCCTGGATGAACTCTCCGCCCAGGCGGGGCAGTTCCCGTGAAAGGTATTCGGGGATATCGCTCTGCGGCGTGATGGGGTAGCCGAAGTAATAACGGCACCCGGCCTCGATGGCGGCCATTGCCACCGCCTCGTTTCCCTTGACGAAAAGTTTTTCAGACAACTGCGCCTCCGTACCTACTTGTCAATAAACAGTTTGTTAAAACTCAGGTTGTTCAAAAATAGTCAGATCGTCGCACCCGGAGAAGGCCCCGAGGAGGCAGGCCCTCTCTCTATCTCTCCCCCACTGGGGGAGAGTATACCTTGCCCTCTCCCTATGGGAGAGGGATTGGGTGAGGGTTTGCAGCGCTACGCCGCACGAAAGGGCTCTCGAGGATGGGGCGAGATGGCTGTTTTTCAACAACCTTTAAATACCATGATGGCCACGTCGGGGCACATCTCGGCGCACAAGGCGCAGCCGCTGCACGTTCCCTGGTCGGAAAAGACCGCAACGGTGAAGCCCTGGCTGTTGGGTGTGTCGCTCAGCGTGACCAGCTTTTTGGGGCAGGCGATGGTGCAGAGGCCGCACCCCTTGCAACGTGTCTCGTCAATGGTGATATGTGTATACGCCATGGTGAGGTTTCCTTTTCATTGGGTCGAATATATACAACTATCAGATTTACTTCGTATCAGTCAAGCCGCTTGCGCGATCATGGCCCTGATGCCGGGAGCGGAAAACCAATTTCCGCTTGTTTTCTTGTTGACACCTCTAATTGCATGGTCGTATAGTTGTCGTGCTACGCAAATTGAATTTAGTAACACCACGGGGGACGCCATGCACATGGCAGATGCACTGTTATCACCAGCGGTGGGGGGAACCATGTGGGCCGTTTCCGCCGGGTCGATTGCGTATTGTTCCGCCAAGGTGCGCAAGGGGCTGGACGACCGCAAGGTGCCGCTCATGGGTGTGCTGGGAGCGTTTCTCTTTGCCGCGCAGATGATCAATTTCACCATCCCGGCCACCGGTTCCAGCGGCCACCTGGGAGGGGGACTGCTCCTGACGATCCTGCTCGGTCCCTATGCCGCTTTCCTCACCATCTCGTCGGTTCTCATGGTCCAGGCGCTGTTCTTTGCCGACGGCGGTTTGCTGGCCTTGGGCTGCAACATCTTCAATATGGGATTTATCCCGGCCTTTCTGGTGTATCCCCTGGTCTACAAAAGGATCGCCGGCCCGGCGCCGGGGCGGAAGCGCCTCATCGCCGCGACCATGATCTCGGCTATTATCGGCCTCCAACTGGGGCCCCTGGGCGTGGTGCTGGAAACGGTCTGCTCGGGTATCTCGGCCCTGCCGTTTTCGACCTTTGCCCTGCTGATGCTGCCCATACACCTTGCCATCGGCATGGTGGAAGGGGCGGTGACCGTTGCGATCGTCTCTTTTGTCCATAAGGCCCGCCCGGAGATCATCCGGGAAGCCCTCGGGGCCCGTCCCGCACCGCACCGCCCCCTGCGCACGGTGCTGGTTTCCTTCGCGGTGGCAGCCCTCCTGACCGGCAGCGTTCTGTCCTGGTTTGCCTCGAAAAATCCCGATGGCTTGGAATGGGCCGTCGCCAGGGCCACGGGGGCGGAAGAGTTGAAAGGCCCGGAAGGGGGGCTGCATGCCGCCATGACCGCTCTCCAGAAAAGGACCGCGTTTCTGCCCGACTATTCGTTCAAAGGCGCGACCGGCACGGCAAAAAGTACTGCCGCAGATAATCTGGGCACCAGCGTCTCGGGAATTGTCGGCGGCCTGATGACGCTGGTCATCGTCTTTGCGGGCGGCTTTCTGCTGAAGAGGCGGCACTGGGTGGCCTGAAGCGCGGGTATCCGTTCGGGATTGCCGGGGAGGGCGGACAGCTCTCCCCTTTTTTACGGGGAACAGCGATGTGCAGTATGGATGGCGGCTTGCTGGACTTTAAAAACCTGGATCGCCTGGCGGACGGGGATACGGCCATCCATCGCCTCGACCCGCGCGCAAAGGTGCTGGCAACCCTTGCCTTCCTCATCTCCGTCGTCTCGTGCGGGAAATACGAACTGGCGGCGCTGTTCCCCTTCTTTCTGTTCCCGGTGTTCATGATCGCCATGGGTAATGTTCCGGTCCCCTACCTGGCGAAGAAGATCGCCGTCGTCATCCCGTTCGCCGTCATGATCGGCATGTTCAATCCTCTGCTCGACCGGCAGGTGGTGCTGCACGTGGGGACGCTGGGCGTCACGGGCGGGTGGATATCCTTTGCCTCCATCGTGGTGCGGGCCGTTCTCACGGTAGGCGCGGCCCTGGCCCTGGTGGCCGTCACCGGGTTTCCCGGCATCTGCGGGGCATTGGAACGTCTGGGCATGCCACAGCCTTTTGCCGTGCAACTGCTCTTTCTCTATCGCTATATCTTCGTACTGGCGGAAGAGGGGGGGCAGATGGTGCGGGCGCGGGAACTGCGGACCTTCGGCACCGCAGGCAGGGGCATCGGGGTCTACGGATCGATGATCGGCCACCTTCTGCTCCGTACCTGGATGCGGGCGGAGCGTATCCACATGGCCATGCTGGCGCGGGGGTTCTCCGGCGTGTTTCACACCCGCCGGCAGTTCCGTTTCGGCGTCAGGGAGATGGTCTTCTGCCTGGGCTGGGGCCTGTTCTTCATCACCGCGAGACTGGTGCCGGTGGCCCACCTGCTCGGGACGCTCATAACAAGGGTACAGCCATGAGTCATCACATTGTCGAGGTAAAAGGGCTGCGGCACACCTATCCCGATGGAACCCCGGCCCTGCGGGATGTTTCGCTGCGCATCACCCATGGCGAGTCGGTGGCGGTCATCGGCGCCAACGGCGCGGGTAAATCGACGCTTTTGCAGCACCTCAACGGCTACCTGACGCCGACCGCGGGAGAGATTCGCATCGGCGACTTTCCCCTCACCCGGGAGACCCTGCCGGACATCCGGCGCACGGTGGGCATGGTCTTTCAGAATCCCGACGACCAGTTGTTCATGCCGACGGTTTATGACGACGTCGCCTTTGGCCCGCTCAACCTCGGCCTGCCTGCCGCAGAGGTGGAAGAGCGCGTGAAGGCGGCCCTGGCGAAGGTCGGAGCGGGGCATTTGCAGGGAAAGCCGCCGTACCGCCTTTCGGGCGGCGAAAAGAAACGGGTGGCGATCGCCACGGTGCTTTCCATGTCGCCCGACATCCTGGTCATGGACGAGCCGACCAGCGGGCTCGATCCTTTTGCCCGGCGGCAACTGATGGGGCTGCTCCAGGAGTTCCGCCATACCAGGATCTTCACCAGCCACGATCTGGACATGGTGCTCGAACTCTGCGAGCGCACCATCGTGCTCCACGAGGGGGAGGTCAAGGCCGACGGCCCGACCCGCGACATTTTCGCCGATGCGGCCCTCTTGGCCGAATGCCGGCTGGAAAAACCGCTCTCCATGCAGGGCTGTCCGATCTGCGGCACCCGTGGGTAACGCAACGGGGGGAGAGTTAACCGGCGCGCAGCTTTTTGGCACGCCCGGTTGAGCGCGTTGTTAAACGAGACGGCATTTCAATGAGTCGGCCGCTCACATATTTATGGAGAACACTGGCAATGAGTGTCTGATAGGGGACGCCCTCCTCAGCCGCTCTTTCTTGAATATCCCTCAGGTCCGGAGTGGAGAGCCGTATATTGACACGACGATCTTTGATAAATGTTTCGCGGGCGGCCGCACGATATTTTTCAAGATCGGCTTTGGATTTGATGATTGATTTCATCTCCCCCTTTTCGTAAGCATCGAGCATTTCCTTTTCATACGCATCAAGTTTTGTTTTCATGGTTTATTCACTCCGTTGCAGATAATCTCTTGTCGCCTTGCGACTCGGGATAACAGTTTTGAGGAAATAGAATTCTGCTTCTTCCACAAAAGGCACCAGATATACATATTCCTCAAATACCACAACAAAAACATATTGATTTGGATACTTATCAAGATTTGGATGTCTGATGGTATCCAATAGACCCTCTCCCTCGATGGCGAGGACAATCTGTTCAAAAGAGATTTCCCTTTCGGTTTTCAACTCGACATTCTTTTGATGGTTCCACCGGAATTGTTTCATGGATGCATGCTATCGCAAAGTGTGCCTTTTGTCATCGTAATTTTGGGTTTGCGTCTAACGGTGTCGAGGCGTAGCGGCAGCTAGCTGACCGTCTGCCGCCGAGTGGTTAGCTCTTGCTCTTCGCCTTTGCTATCTCGTTTATCCTGTTGACGATACGAGCGACCTCTTGCGCAGTCCAGTTTCCGTTGATCAAAATGATTCCATCTGTAATTGGCTCGTATCCTTTTGGCGCAGCCAATAGTTCACCATCCAGAATTATAGCAACTATTTTGTTGATGTTGTCGGAAGTGAATTTTTCGAGCTTCCTTCTGGAAGTATTCTTGAATTTTATTTTGACGACAGGCTGACTATCTATGAACTTTGGAGGGACCGCAAAGGCATCTTCAACGGTTTCTATGCTGTCTATGCAGGCGGCATCAATATCTTCTTCGGTAAGTCTGGCTTCCTTAAGTACCCATATTGTTTTTAAGGGTTCGAATTTATTCGATGTCGCTCGGAGCTTCACATACTTTTGTGTATTAATAGCTACATTTTCTCCGGCCACTTCATTCGTTGAAAACTCTGCATAGGCACTGGCAGCGATACCAATGCAAGTCAAAATACATCCGAGCAGGATCAATTTATTCATTCATCCCTCTTCTCTAAGCTAACCAAGGGATATACAGCAACTGCATAATTCCGGAGGTTTTTATATATATGCACGTTTTGAACAGCTTTTGGTAAGTAACGGTTCTATCGCTCCGAAGTAAATTTTTTATAATGTTAAAGTTTTTGCCGTCACCCCACCTCGGCGTATTCCCGCACCCTGAACTCCACCCCCAGCGATTCGGCCAGCCTGCGGCAGGCCTCCATATCGACCCCCGGTACGGTTACGGCGCTGGCCACGACCTGGGGAATGTACTCCCGCGCCGTGCGGATGAAGTCGCAGACACCCTCGAAGCCGGCTGCGCCGAAGGGGGTGTTGCAGAGCCGGCCGTAGGTGTCGCTGTCCGGGGCGTTCAGGCTGATTGAGATGCTGTCCACCAACCCGGCCAGTTCGGGCAGGATGTTGCGCTGGTGGACCAGGTTGGCTTGGCCGTCGGTGTTGATGCGGATGCGGTAGCCGCGTCCCTTGAGCTCGGTCGCCACCTGTTTGACCAGATCCAGCCGGATCAACGACTCTCCGTAGCCGCAGAAGACCACCTCGTCGATCCCCTCCGGCTTGCCGACGGCCGCCATGACCTCCTGGAAGGAAGGCTCGCCATCCAGAAGCAGGTTGTGCCCCTTGACGGTGAAGTCGTCGAACTTCGCGCAGAAGCTGCACCGGTTCGAACAGCGGTTGGTGATGTTCAGGTAGAGCGAGTTGCGGATCATGTAGGCGATCTTGGTGGACTGGTCCCACAGGCGGATGCCGAACAGGTCGCGGCAGTTCTTGGTGGTGATCCGGGCCACGTCCTCCAGGGACAGCCCCTTGATCTCGGCCACCTTCTCCGCCGCCAGGCGCACGTAGGCCGGCTCGTTGCGCTTCCCGCGGTGAGGAACCGGCGTCAGGTAGGGGCAGTCGGTCTCCACCAGCAGGCGGTCGATGCCGACGCTACGCACCACGTCGCGCAACGCCTCGTTGGAAGGGTAGGTGACCGTGCCGGGGATGGAGATGTACAGCCCCATGTCCATGGCCTGGGCGGCCATGGCGGCATCGCCGGAGAAACAGTGCAGCACCCCCCTGTGCACCCGCTCTTCCCGCAGGATTGTCAGCATGAGATCATGGGCGTCGCGGTCGTGGATGACGACCGGCATTTCCCGTTCGTTCGCCAGGCGCAGGAACCGGCGGAACACTTTTTCCTGCTCGTCCCTGGGGCAGTGGTCGCGGTAGAAGTCCAGGCCGATCTCCCCGATGGCAACCACCTTTGCGCTGGAACGGGCCAGATCACGAATAACATCATAGCACTGCTCCGTCACCCGGCCGGCATCGTGGGGATGGACCCCGACCGCCGCATACATGTGGGGGTATTTCTCCGCCAGTTCGACCGATTCGCGACTTGACTCAATATCCGTGCCCACCACCAGCAGGGCGCCCACCCCGGCATCTTCGGCGCGTTTCAGCATTGCATCGAAGTCGCCGGCATAGTCGCGATAATAAATGTGGCTGTGGGAATCGATCAGGGTTATGTCGTTTGTCATTAATTTTGTTCCTCTTGCATACTTTTTCTCACCCATAGGGGCTGTTGAAAAATTTAGGTTGTTCAAAAATAGTCAGATCGTCGCACCCGCTAGACAAGCCCTGAGGAGGCGTAGCAGCGCTACGCCGCACGAAAGGGCATTCGAGGATGCGGCGAGATGGCTGTTTTTCAACAACCTGCTAGAAGGTCTTGGTTATTTCCCGGATCAGCGACGTTGCATAGCTCCCCTTGACCAGGCTGAACTCCAGCTCCAGCCGGTCGCCTTCGATCCGAAAGGAAGGGGCTTCCAGCGGTACCCGCAACGGTCGCCGCTCGCCTTCCATCCTCAAACCGCCTCCCAGGTCGAAATCAGCCGGACGTATATGTTCATTGTCGAGAATGTGCTGTTCGATTTCAAGAGGTTTTCCCGCCGGCTGCTTCATCTTGCAGCCGAAGATCGGTCCGCTGGCGGATATCTCGAAGGCGCGGGCCCGCTCTGCCTCACTCTCGGCATCCTCCACCAGGAAGCAGGCGCCGTTCACGTGCTTCCATGCCAGGTCCCCCGGCAGCAGGGCGTCGATCTGTTCGATGCGCTGTTCCACAACCTGGTCGAAGAACCAGGATTGCAGGGCCGAGAGGTAGAGTTTTTTCAGGCGGGGGTGGATGGCGCTGAAGGCCCGTTCGAATCCGTCCGGCCGGGCTACCAGCCGTTGCAGCACCTCCCGCTCGCTGCGGCAATGGCGGGGAAACAGCTCCAGCGCCCGGGCCAGGTCGCCCCGTTGGTATGCTTCGATCCCGGCCCGCCACTGCGCGTCGCGCAGCGCAGCCGGTTCACCCATCAGCCGGTCTGTCGCCCCCTGCCAGTCGCGCCGGACCATGGCCGCGCCGATCAGGTGGGAGTTGCCCTGGGCGCCGTAACGCTGGTAGCCGAAATAATTGGGCACGCCCCGTTGTTCGAGAATCTCCAGGACCGCGGGAACGATCTCCCGGGCATTCGCTGCCATGTCCCGGACGACGATGCGGAATCGGTTCCCCTTGAGGTGCCCCAGTTTCAGCTTGTTTGTGTGACGGGCGGCGGAAACGACCTTCAGTCCGTCCAGTTCCAGCCCCGCAACGGTTTCCGGCTTGATGTGTTCGACGGAGATGGTCTGGCGGGTGACTCCGGCGGCATCTTTCATGCCGGCGTAACCGATGGCGCGCTCCGCAACGTCGATGTGCCGGGCAATGCGGCGGATGGCCTCCAGGGTGGCGATGCCCCGCTTTTCCACGGTCAGGTAGACATGGTCGCCGGAACCGCAGGGCAGGTAGGAGGGAATCTCTTCCACCAGGAAGTCGTCGCAGGACTCCTTGATCGTCCCGCCGGTGCCGGGGAGGGCAGCGGTCAGGTAGGGACGCGCAGACGTGGTGTTGTCCTGTGTCATGCTCAATGCCTCATCCTCATCATGCCCGAAATCGCTCCGCTGGCAAAAGCGATCAGCCAGCATGTATAGATGGTCAGGCTGACCCGGTGGAAGACGCGGTTGACGGCCTCGGTCTTGTGGGCGAGCGACGCCACCAGCGCCAGCATGAAATGGAATGCCATGCCGGCCAGCGAGGCGATGCCGGTAATGTTATGCCACTCGGGCGCTTTGCCGTAAGCGACGGCAAACAGGTTCATCTGGTGGGTGCCCAGGTAGTCGCACAAAAGTCCGATACCGAAGATGACGAGGTGTTTGCGGTGCAACCCCTGCCTGCGCCCGCTAAAAACCGCCCAGGTGTAAAAGATCAGGGCCAGGTTCATCCAGATCACGGCCTGCATCAGCATCAGTCTATCCTCCCGCTTTGGCGTAGCGCCTCATAAAGTACGATCCCCGCCGAGCTTGACAGGTTCAGGCTGCGCACGGCGCCGGCCGGCATGGGGATGGTGATGCAGGTGTCCGGGTTCGCGTCGAGCAGTTCTTCGGGCAACCCCCTGGTTTCACGTCCGAAGACCAGGAAATCTCCCGGCTGGAAGCCGGCTTTCAGGTAGCTGCGGGCAACCTTGGTGCTGAGATAGAAAAAACGGCCCTGAGCAGCGCTCGCCTGGAGTTCCTCCAGGGTGTCCCAGCGACGCATGGCCACGTGCTCCCAGTAGTCGAGGCCGGCCCGTTTCAGGTGCTTGTCGTCGATGGAAAAGCCGAGGCGTCCCACCAGGTGGAGGACACTGCCGGTGGCAGCGCACAGGCGGGCAATGTTTCCGGTGTTGGGAGGGATCTCCGGTTCGACCAGCACGATGTTGAACGGCATGTCGGATATGTTTGTGGTCACGGATGGTTCCTTGATATTCATAAAATATGTAACCATAGACCACTTGGATATCAAAATCAACCGCGCCAACCCCGTATACCCTACCGGCTCTTGCAATTTTTATCCGTCAAGGCTACTATGAACCCACAAATTATTGATACCGGGGAGTTGCAATGAAGATTATCGTAACTGATGAAGTATCTGCGGAAGGTCTTGCTCTGTTGACCCAGGATGCGCGCATCCAACTGGATGTGAAGCTGGGGTTGAAGAAAGAGGAACTGCTGGCGGTCATCGGCGACTATGAAGCAATCATCACCCGAAGCGGCACCACCGTTGACAAGGCCCTGCTGGACGCGGCCACCAAGCTGAAGATCGTTGCCCGGGCCGGGGTCGGCATCGACAACGTGGATGTGGACTACGCCAGTTCCAAGGGCGTCATCGTGGTAAACGCGCCATTCGGCAATACCAACAGCGCCGCTGAACATACCCTGGCGCTTCTTCTTTCCCTGTGCCGCAATGTCACCATTGCCAATGCCAGCCTGAAAGCCGGCGAATGGAAGCGGGCTCCCTTTACCGGCCACGAACTGAAGGGCAGGGTCGCCGGAGTGATCGGCCTCGGCAAGGTGGGGGGCCGGGTGGCGACACGGCTCAGGGCATTCGAGTGCGAGGTGCTGGCCTGCGACCCATACGTTTCGGTCAAGCGCGCCAACGACCTGGGGGTCAAGCTGGTCTCCCACGATGAGATCTATAAAAATTGCGACATCATCACGGTTCACACGCCCCTGACCGACGAAACCCGCAATATGATCGGCAGCCGCGAATTCGGGCTGATGAAGAGCGGCGTCATTATCCTCAACGTGGCGCGGGGAGGCATCATCAACGAGCAGGCGCTGCTGGACAACCTCGTCTCCGGCAAGGTCGTCGGCGGTGCCGTGGACGTGTGGAGCCAGGAACCGCCCACGTCGGACACGCTCAAGCAGCTGATCGCCAACAACAAGCTGGTGGTGACCCCGCACCTGGGTGCCAACACCTTTGAAGCCCAGGTCAACGTGGCTATCGACGTCTCCCGCGAGATCATCAACTACCTGGACGACAAGCCGATGGAGAACGCCGTCAATATCCCGCGCTTCGACCTGGCCCTCATGGACCAGATGCGGCCGTTCCTGAACCTGATGAGCGTCATGTGCGACTTCGGCATCCAACTGGTGGACAACAACCTGGAAAAGGTCAGTTTCGGTTTTGCCGGCAGCATCGCCCATTACGACTGCTCGCCTCTGGCCGTCTGCGGCCTGACCGCCCTGCTGAACCGCGTGGTGGACCAGGACGTCAACATGGTCAACGCTTCGCTGATTGCCGAACAGATGGGCATCGTGGTGGAAGAGTCCAAGACGACCCAGGGAGGCGCCTTCTCCAATGTCATTACCCTGGTCATCGAAGGGCAGGGCAAGCGCCGGCTGGTTTCGGGCACGCTCTTTGAGGGCTCTCCGCGCATCGTGAAGCTGCGCGACTATTCCATGGATTTCACCCCGGAAGAGCACATGCTGCTGCTGAACTACGACGACCGCCCCGGCATCATCGGCAAGATCGGCACCATCATGGGGCAGTACAACATCAATATCGGCTCCATGAACCTGGGGCGGCGCGAGAAGAAGGGCGAGGCCATGGTCCTGCTCTCCCTCGACTCGGCCGTGCCGGAGAATGTGCTCCAGGAGATAAAGACCGCCACCGACGCCTCCTTCATCAAGGCGTTGCAGATGCGGGTAGGAGCCTGTACCCGCAGTTGCGGCTGCGGCGCCTGACCGGTTGTTGAAAAACAGCCATCTCGCCGCCGTCCTCGAAAGCCCCTTTGTGCGACGTAGCGCTGCTACGTCTCCGCGGGGCTTCCTGCGGATGCGACGATCTGACTATTTTTGAACAACCTCGAATTGTTCAACAACCTGCTAATAGGTACCAGGTCACCATGCACTTTCCCCACATTGACCCTGTCTTTCTGCGCCTCGGCCCGCTCCAGTTTCGCTGGTACGGGCTGATGTACGTTTTGGGTTTCATTGCCACCTATTTCATCCTTCGTTCCGAGGTGCGCCGCAAAAAGCTCCCCCTGACCACGGACGACGTGGCCGACCTGGTCTTTTACGGCGCCATGGGGGTCGTGCTGGGGGGGCGGCTCGGCTACATCCTATTCTACGACCTGGGGGTCTACCTCGCCGATCCGTTGCAGGTCTTTGCGGTTTGGAAGGGGGGCATGTCCTTCCACGGCGGCTTCCTGGGAGTCATCCTCTCCTTTGTCCTGTTCTCCCGGCGCAAGAAAATTCCCTTCTGGGCGCTGATCGACATGGCGGCGCAGTGCGCGCCGGTCGGGCTGGGACTCGGCAGGATCGGCAACTTTATCAATGGCGAGTTGTACGGCAGGCCGACCGATGTCCCCTGGGGCATGGTCTTCCCGGGCGGGGGCGACCTGCCGCGCCATCCCTCGCAGCTTTACGAGGCCGGCCTGGAGGGAGCGCTCCTGTTCCTGATTGTCCGCATCATGGCCCGAAAGTCGGATGTGACCGGCATCCCGGCCTGGACCTTCTGCGCCGGTTACGGCCTGTTCCGTTTCATTGCCGAGTTTTTCCGCCAGCCCGATGCGCAGATCGGCACTTTCCTCAACTTCTTTTCCATGGGGCAGCTTTTGAGCCTGCCCATGTTCCTGGTGGGCAGTTTCATGGTCATCAGGCTTTCCCGGCGACCTTTCTGTCATTGAACCTGCAGACGCCGCTCCCTTTACGCGGAGCGGGTGGTTTACACGCCCTGTTTCCGGGGTATACTTGAACAAACATCAAACAGGAGGCTTTTCCCCATGATAAGCAAAAAGATGGCTGCTTCGCTGAACAAGCACATGAACCTCGAACTCTATTCCGCGCACATCTACCTCTCCATGTCGTCAGGTGCCAACGAGGTGGGCTTGAAGGGTGCCGCCAACTGGTTCATGGTCCAGTATCGTGAGGAAATGGTGCATTTTATGAAGTTCTATGCCTACCTTGTTGACCAGGGGGTCAATGTGGAGCTCCTGTCCAGCAAGGCCGTGCCGAATACGTACAAGTCGCTGCTGGAGATGATGCAGAGAACCCTGACCCACGAGGAGCTCATTACCAAATGCATCAACGAGCTGAGCGAGCAGGCTGTGCAGGAAAAGGACCATGCAACGCAAATCTTCCTGCAGTGGTTCGTGACCGAGCAGATCGAGGAGGAGAATAACGACCGCGACCTGATCGCCAAGCTCAAACTGGTCGGCGACAATGGCCACGGTATCCTGATGATCGATGCCGACATGGCAAAACGCGTGTTTGTACTGCCTGCCGGCGCCCCGTTCGCGGTGTAGTCTTCCGCGCGGTCAGTTCGTCGTCGTAATTCCGGTTCCTTTGACTGCCGCCGTCGTTGCGGCTCCCTGACGTAGACACTGCTACACCTGCGGCCGCGCCTTGGCATCGGCCAAAATGGCAAAGGAATTACTTCCCACGGTTAACCGCACAGGACACTGACATGAAGATCCGCTTCTGCGAACATAACAAGGGTAAAGGCAAGGTGTACCGTCGCCTGGGCGAGGAGTTTCCCGATCTCAATATCAAGATCAAGGACTGCATAAAGCAGTGCTCCGCATGCCGGGAGATGCCCATGGCCACGGTGGACAAGAAAAAAATCACCGCCCGCGACGGGGATGAGCTTTACGACAAGATCGTTGCGGCGATTCGCGTGAAGCAGGCACAGGAAGAATAAATACAGAACGCCGGCCCCCGCCGGCGTTTTTCGTGCAAGACGGGCAGTGAATGCGTGATTGGCGGTTGCCGTCACAGGAAATCTATGCTACATATCACAACTCATTTTTCGTCAACAGAGCATGCGCCCGTAGCTCAGTTGGATAGAGCAACGGCCTTCTAAGCCGTGGGCCGCAGGTTCGAATCCTGCCGGGCGCGCCAATTACACCATTAACCCGCAAAATTATCTGCACGTTGCTGCATTTCCTATGCAGTCTTTTTGTGCCACCCCTGGATGTTCAACCCCCTCCTCCTCAAGATTTCCTTTCGTCGTTTCCGGTGGGTAGAGGCTATTGTCGCTGATAGCCACCATTGAACCATCCCTGTTCCTCTTAATCCGCTTTACAAGCAACTACCCATTCAGCCGCAGCACACACACCGCATTGTCATCCGCATGATCTTCGTTCTCGCCGATCAGGATCACGTCGCCATTGGGCGGCGTTGGCTCGTTGGCTCCATAGAGCCACCTTTCACGTTGATCAATACCTGTGCCGATAGGGCGTTATGCACCTATTCAGCTCGAAATGATGGATAGTCGATAATTCGCTCGCTATGAGTCCGTGGGAGCAGTCCGCCCGGATTCCCGATGAAAACCCTCAAATCGATCTGAGCGCCTGTTGAGATGTGCTGAAGCAGAGGAAACCACTGCAAAAGTAACTCCGATCATTTTGGTCAAGATTATTTTTGGTGGCCCACTTGCTTTAGCGTAAACTTGTGGTAAGCTCCCAATCTATTGAACATTTTTTGCACATTTGTTGCGCTTTTGCGCTTGGCAAAATCATTTTTGCTATCCCGGAAAAGGCAAAAACAACAAGGCGGTTTTCAACCGCTGCCGGGCGGGCTTCCCGCGGTATGACAAAAGGGTAACGACTATTTGAAAAATACATTCAAAATTTTTTTGCTTGGGACAGATGCCAGGAGGGGGTACGCGCCAATGATGTGGTTTCGCTTGTCGATTTTCTGGGCTTCCCTGTCGATGCTGTTGTCCGCATGTGGGGGTTCTGGATCAAACAACAGCAGGGTTCAGATGGGGGGGGCAATCCAGGGGACGTCCCTGAACATTCCCACGAATGTTGCCACCTTGGCCGGGAATGCGTCCAACGGCTCCGCAAACGGTGCCGGGACGGCAGCGGGTTTCTGGAATCCGGCGGGCATCACGACGGACGGCGTGAACCTCTATGTCGCCGATTCCGGCAACAACACGATCCGCAGGGTGTCACTCGCTTTCGGCAATGTTACGACTCTGGCCGGGAGCGCGGGGAGTGCGGGCTCGACAAACGGCGCGGGCAGTGCGGCACGTTTCAATAACCCCCAGGGCATCACGACGGACGGCGTGAACCTCTATGTCGCCGATTCCGGCAATAACACGATCCGCAGGGTGTCACTCGCCTTCGGCAATGTTACGACCCTGGCCGGGAGCGCGGGGAATGCGGGCTCGGCAAACGGCCCTGCCGGCATGGCGAGTTTCTCGAATCCCCAAGGCCTCACGACGGACGGCGCAAACCTTTACGTCGCCGATTCCGGCAACAATACGATCCGAACCATAGCGATCGCCACGGGCGCGGTTACCACCCTGGCCGGGAGCGCCGGGACGCAGGGGGCGGCAGACAGCGCCCCGGGCGTAACACCGAGTTTCTGGAATCCCCAGGGCATCACGACGGACGGCGCGAATCTTTATGTCACCGATTCCAACAATAACACGATCCGGCGGGTCGTGATCGCCACGGGCGCGGTTTCCACGCTGGCCGGAACTGCCGGGAATCCGGTGCCGTTCCTGCTAAACGGCTCATGGATATACGCCAATTATTCGTCACCACACCCGGTTAACGGTAGGGGTGCATTCTCCCGGTTTATCGGCCCCTGCGGCATCACGACGGACGGCAGGAACCTCTATGTCACGGATGCCGCCTCCACGGTCCGCAAGATTGTGATCGCCACCGGCGTAGTGACCACCCTGGCCGGGAAAGCGGGCCTCTTCGCCTTCACGGATGGCCCGAGCGTTGACGCCAGATTCTGGTTTCCCCAGGGGATCACGACGGACGGCAGAAACCTTTTCGTGGCTGACAGGTTAAACAACACCATTCGCAAGCTCTATTAGGCCGACTTGGCCATGGGGTTCCCGTAATGAATGTCATAAATAGCATAATCCGGTGTATTGGCCTCTCAGTCCATTTTGTTGTCATAACCAAGGAGGTTTCATGAAAAATCGCTTTGCTTATCTCACAATCGTCCTGGGGTTTGCAGCGGTCCTTCTCCCTGCCGGTAAGGCCCAGGCAATACCCGCTTTCGCCCGACTGTACAAAACGGAATGCAATACCTGCCACACCATATTCCCGGATCGGAAACCTTTCGGCGACGCCTTCAGAAAGAACAGCTACGTCTGGCCCGGCAAACTCCCCGAACAGATGGAGGAGGAAATCCAGTACGCTCCCCGCCAGGAGGCGGCCTTTCAGGGGATGAGCTCGGCCGGACGTAAGAAACCGCGGGCCGGCAATTGGCTGACGGCGATCCCCGACCAGGTGCCGATTTCCCTCTGGGTCAATCATGACATCGTCTTTGACAAGAACGCCAAGCGCGTCACCGCGGACGCGGCCACCGGACAATCGGCCACTGTGCCTGCGACTCAATTTGACCTTGACGGATTGACGGAGCTGGAGATGTTCACCGGTGGTTCGTTCCGCGGCAAAGCTGGGTGGTGGGCTGAGTACAACTTCGCGCCGGACCATGACATTGGCGAAATATTTGTCCAGTTGCGCCATCTGTTAGGCTCGCCCGTAAATCTCAAGATCGGGCGGTTCAAACCGCGGCTCAGCCTCTGGAAATCCAACGACTCGGCCACCATCAGCTCGTACGGGTATAATGACATGGTGGTCGGCGTCAACACCACGACAGCGGTACCGACCTCGGGGAACCCCTTTACCATCGACACCGAAAAAGGTGGGGTGGAACTCAATTCGCTCGTCGGCAACCGGCTATTCCTTGCTACCGGGGTCATGACCCCGCCGGAAAAAAACCGCAATGGTGTCGACTACTACGGTCATGCTTCGGTGAGATTCGGCGGCGCCGATTTTGCGGGGAACGACCCGGAAATATCCCTGACAAGGGAGAGTATCTGGGAAAACCTCGCCCTGACCTTTGGCAGCTTCGTCTATGTCGGTTCCTCCCTCAATGAGAAACTGGATACGACCACCAACACGTTTCTCAAATTCAAGAACAACTTCTATCGTGTCGCCGTGGAGGCGGAAATACTCTACAAGAATCTGCGTTTCCGGATGAACGGCATCCACGGCGAGGACAAGAATCCCCAAGGTCCCGACGGTCTGGGGATCTCGGAAAGGTCCCGTTTCTACATGGCACAGGGGCAGTATATCTTCATGCGAAATCTGCTGGCCGCCATGCGCTACGAGTATCAGGACATCGAACATGAGGGGACTACCCGAAGGTATATCCCAACCATCGTGTATGCGCCGTGGCAGAACGTCAGGATGACCCTGGAATACAACCATGAGATTAAACCGCATGTCATCAATCTGGAAAATATAAACAGGGTGTACACCTGCCGGTTCACATTCGCCTTCTAGGGGTGGGGTACGGTGAGTTTCGATCCGGTGAAACGCGGGGAGGAAAAATTGTGAGAAGACTATGTCTGGTACTGTGTTGCGCGCTTTTCGCCGGTGCGGTTGCCCACGCCCAACTCAATGTCGTCATCCAGGGTGACAAATTGAGTATCGATCCCTCCGGGTTCCCCCCCCAAATGCAGGCGGCATACTACCTGATGATGCAAAAGTGCAACCAGTGCCATTCGATCGAACGGATCATCGTTGCCGTGCAGTCGGAAGTCTGCCCCTTGAGCAAGACAGCCTTCACCAAGCAGACCACCAAGGCGGTCGTGACGAGGATGTTTCTCAAGGAAAACTCCAACATGACCAGGGAAGATGCACGGACTATCGTGCAATTTCTCAATTTCCTGCTCGACCAGAAGACGACGGTGGTGGAAAAGAAGGAGGAGAGCAAGCCGGCTTTCCGGCCTGACCCTTCACAATAGCCTCTTCAGTAAAGGAGACGGGAAGATGAAAAACAAGGGAACGTCGATTTTCTTCGCATTGATGGTGGCGCTGCTCATCGCGGCCATGATCTCCGGCTGTGGTGGCGGAGGGAGTTCTTCCACCACTACCGGTAGCGGCACATTATCCGGCAGCGCAAAATAGATCCATTACGGGAGCCAACCATGAAGGTGACACGATATCTTTTTCTGGTGCTTCTCCTGTCGGCGGTTTTCGCTGCCCCGGCACTGGCCTTGCCGGCCAATACGGTCCTTACCGTCCAGCTCATGTCGTTGTCAGCCACGGGCCAGCTTTCGCCGGCCCGTTCCATATCCGTTACCACGGACAATAACGGCAAGGTCGAGTTTAGCTTCCCCAATGTTCCCACCAGCGATGTCGTCCCATTCCTCCTGATACGGATCGTGGATGGGACAACGATCCTGCGGCAGAGTGTCGTGACGCCCCCGGCGCCAAACGGCACGATAAATGCCGGGATGAGCGAGGTTACGACCAGCCAGGCCACCGCCATGATCAAGGCCTTTACCGATTCGCGCAACGGCAGCTCCACGATGTCCGCCATGGTGATGACCATGATCCGGTCCGGCGCCATATCGGGTACGGACCTGCTAAATGCCAGCCCTTTGATCAGGGCCGCGGCCGCCGCTTTTGAGTCGTTTCTCGCCACCAATGGCGCCGCCGGGAATCTGCCGGCATTCCGGGCCAACCTGCTCCCCGCCATGAGGGATTTCGCGGCCACCTACAAGGAATCGGTGGATGCCGCCCTGATCGCGAACGACGTCAACACGGCGAACCCTGTCCAGGATCTGCTGAACAAGGCGGCGTCGAATCAGCTTGAAGCCGTCAAGAGGGGAGACGCCAGCGCCCATCTCTTGAGCGCCCTTGTCAATGCCGGCGTCGATGCGGGGATCTCCCCGGCATTGATGCATATGGCCTTCACTGAAGCGGGAAAAGCGGTGGAATCACTGGCTTCGCCGGTTTCGGCAGATGTCGTTGCCGCCATCCTCGCCGCTTTTCGAACCGGCGCAGAACATTGTCAACTGCAGGCCGCCATGCGCGGCTATACCGTCGCCATGCCGTTCATGAATGTGACGACCGGCACCAGGCAGCCGCAATTTGCAAATGTGACCACCGCTGCCCGCCTGCAAGGATTAACCCCCGTTGTGCAGCAATTCGACAACTCCATGCAGCAGCTCAATAGTGCGATTGCCACGCTCAGCACCGCCCTGGTAACCGCCCAGGAGCCGTTCGAACAGATCTTCGCCGACCCCGACTTTTTTCCGACCTCCCAGAATATAGCCTTTGCCCGGGACAACCTGAATCTTACCCTGCAGTCATTGCTGGCGAACTTCATGGCCAGCACGACCTCTTCTCCCGGCGAAGTGGCCGCCATACAGGCGACCCTGGCGTCACGGATGAGGGGAAACGTCATGTCCAATATGAGCACCCTGCGGAGGCAGGGGATCGGCTCGCTGCTGACGAATCCGGCCGCCTCATCGCAGAATTGGCTGACGATGATGGTCGCAGGGGCGAACTATGTGTCCCCCGCGCTTCAATTCACGTACAGTTCATCCATCTCAAGCCTTGCGGCCAATTACCCGACCTTGGTGCCGCCTAGATTCTCGTCGTTCAGCAGTCCGTACCGGTCGCTGTTTCGGTTGCAATTCGACCTGATGCTTCTCAAGTTCACCAACCAGCAGGCGCTGGCGCTGGCCACGCAGCCCATCACCCAGGCTGCCCTGGCCAGGATCAAGGAAGATGACCTCGCCAGGAGGAGTACCATGCTTCAGGGCATCACCATCACTGGAGCCGGCAACGGCGCGAGTCTGGCCAATGCCTTCATGGTCGTGCTGGCACAGCCGGAGCTGTTGTGAACAGGCGGGCGTCTTTGTGCAGGGCGCGTTTGGACGCCTCTGCGCCTACTGTTTTCAGCCATCGGGCTAGTCTCTCAAATACGTCCCATCAGTTCCTGGGTTCGTTTTCTGTTCCGGACAACAAAAAGATGAAGGGGGATGTTATGGGCAAGCGGGTCGGCGGTTTTTCAAGCGCCATGCTCAAACAATGGGGGATCATCGCCGTAATTTTATTCGGCATATTTGTCCGGACTGACGCCCAGGCGCTGACCATCCACGTGGTGGACGACGACGGCAATCCGGTTACCAACGGGTTTCGCTGGCTCGTCATGGCGGACAATTCCTACCATGTCACCCCGGGCCAGGCAAATCCCACACGGGGGGTGCCGGAAAGCTTCACCCTGGGGGTCAATATTCATCACAGCGGTGGCGGAGATCCCCAGGACAACGGCGACACGAGCCCGGATCACGGACAGACGGTATCGACGGCGCTGGCCACCGCGGTCTCCAAGGTCAACAAGGATTCGCGCTACATCGTTTCGGTCCTCCCCTGGCACTCATCCCCCGCCGGCACCCCGGCCTTCAAGCAGACCGGCTGGACCATGAGCGGGCGGAGTGTTGACATCGGCCAGACCGACGTGACCATCGTCGTTCACAAATTCCCGGTTCCCACCGCCCAACTCACCATCCTGGTATTCGAGGACAACCAGCCGACCAACGCCGCCTATGACCAGACCCAGGAGCATGGCCTGGGGGGGTTCGACCTGCTGATCACGGATACCGTCGGCAAGGTTATCCAGGACGCCTGGGGCAATCCGCTCGGGACGACGTACCAGTACAAATGCCCCAGAACCGACGCCAACGGCATCAAGATACCCCAGGACTGTACAACCAATCAGGATCTTGCCGCGGAGACCCAGCCGGAGTACGTGACCGATCCCATTACCGGTACGCCGCTCATAGATTACAAGGGGACCGGCGCCATGACGACCTGCATCGGCGACACCCCGGCCCACCCGTTTCCCTCAGGTTGGACGCCCTACGAGATGGCCAACTGCGTCGAACCCTACAGCGGACTGCCCATGGGGGCCGGCGAAGCGGTGGTCAGGTACCTGACGCAGAACCACTACCTCATCGAGCCGATTCCCCCAGCCAACGACCCGGACTGGATCGGCCCGACCAACACCCTGGAAGGGGCACGGTCGAACGACAACTGGGCGCGGCCCGGAGAGCCCCGTTTCAATATCACCCTGGGGCAGTTGAACTGGATCAGCTTCTTCGGTTTCGTGAAGGCGTGCAATAACGGTCCGACCGGTCTGGCCGCCGCGGCACCGACCGTGGCCAACCCGACCGGTACGGCGTGCCACGGCCTTACGACCGCTGCTACTCCGCCGCCGGTCACGCCAGCCGGACAGTATGCCGCAACGATCCAGGGTCAGGTCGTCCTGGCCCATGACCAGCATGCCCCTTTTCCCCCGGGCCTGAGCCCGGCAATGCCGGTGCCGGACTGTTCCGTTGCCCTCAACAACCTGAGCGGCGCCGATGAGATGGTCTATGCCGGCGCCTGCAACCCGGACAGCTCCTTCCAGATCACCGGCGTCCCTCCCGGCACGTACCAGCTTGCCATGTGGGACAAGTCGGTCAACTACATCATAGACTACCGCACCATTACCGTTCCGGCCCTCTCCACCGCGCAGCCGCTCCCCGCGGGGATCGCGCTGAACGGCAATGGCCAGATCGCGCTCGACCTGGGGAAGGTGCCGATCTTCAGTTGGTTCGGCATCCTTACGGGGAAGGTATTCAACGACCCCAGAAACGCCTCCAACAACAAGAGTTCGGTCGGCAAACCGTGGTTTGATGACGGCAGCATGAAGACCGGCATACCGAACATACGGGTCAACCTCCGCTTTACCGACGGCACCTCCGTTTACGGCGGCGTTACCGACATGCAGGGGAATTACACCTTCAATCAATTCTTCCCCTTCTGGCGCTTCCTGGTCGGCGAGATCGGCCCGGATCGTTTCAGGCCGACCGGCATGACGGCAATCGCCGACGATGGTGGGGACATCCAGGACCCGACGGTGCTTGCACCTTACACCATGAAGCCGATCGGCAATGCGGCGCAAATCTACCCCGGCACCGGTCATACCTATGCCGAGATAGGATCCGGACTCAATCCCCAGGTCCAGCCCGATGGCCAACTCTTCCGTAGCGAGGCGTGGTGGTCGCCGGACGGCAGCCAAACCCTTCCGCCCTTCAGGACCGAAGCGGTCGGCCCGATCATCCAGGACATGACCGCCAGGATCGATTGGGGATTGGACGACTATCAACCGGCCGAGAACGGCAGCATCACCGGAATGGTTTACTTCGACCTTACCCGCACCGACGAAGACCCGGCGCAATCGATCCAGGACGGCTGGGAGCCGGGTGCTCCGGGGATCCAGGTCAACCTGTACAAGGACCTGACCGGCACCGGGGCTTTGCTATCGGGGCAGCTCCCCTACAAGACCACGTTCACCACGGCCTGGGGCGACAGCAATCCCACCGGCTGTGTGAGCCTGCCCGGCACGCTCTGGGGCAGCCCACAACTGGTCAACGGCGTGGCGCTCCCGGATTGCGCCGAGACCTTCAAAACCTGGGTTCAGGTCCGTCCGGCGCCTTTTGACGGCTTCTATGCTTTCGACGACCTTCCGGTGGGCAAGTATATCGTCCAGATCGTTCCGCCGTCGGAGTACCAGGTAACCTTCTGGGGAGACCGGGACATCGAGTTCGGCGACCCCAAGACCCCGTTCCTGGAACCGCCCGTGCCGTGTATCGGCGATCCGACTCCGGTTCCCCAGTATCACACCCTCTTCCCGGACCAGCGGGTGCCGACGGACTTTCCCGGCGGGTGGTCGCCCGGTGTCACGGCTCCTTTCTGTGACCGGAAGTATGCCGATCTGACCCAGCGCAGAGGCTTCGTCGCGAACTTCGGCATCTACACCGTCGTGCCCATACCGAGCCGCATGTGGGGTACGGTCTGGAACGACCTGATGCTCGAATTCAATCCGAACAGCCCCAATGCGGGCGGCAACCTCGCCTTGAGCTGGGCGCCGGTCGCCATCAAGGACTACAAAGGGAAAACGCTTGTCCGGACCTATACCGACCAATGGGGCCATTTCGAGGCCATGGTGCCGTCGAACTACGATATAGCGCCGCCGATCCCCATCGGCCTGGTAGTGTCGCAAAATACCGTAGTTGCCAACGATCCGGGCCCCATCGTGGATACCCGCGCCGGTTCGCCGACCGCGGGCCAGTTGATAACGGACCCGTTCTTCAACCCGGCCTACGGCCAGGAGGTCATCAGGGAGAACTGGCCTTTCCTCGCCGGTCAGACCACCTTCATCGATACCATCGTCATACCAAATTCGGCCTTCGTGGGGAACCGGGTCCCCCTCAACTGCGATTTCAGCGACCACACACCGGAAATCCTCCGCGTGGACGGGCCGAAAGGGGGACCGATCGTCTTCGAATCGGCACCCGGCCCGGAGCAGATTACGATCCAGTCGGTCGGGCCGCTCACGGTGAATAATCCCGACTACAACCCCAATATCCCCGTCACTGACGCCAATCCGATCACGCTTGTCCGGGACCACGGTTTCGGGGCCACGCCGGGGAGCATCACGGTCACCACCCCGGTGACGGTGACGGTCGGAGCCGGCGGTGCGGCCCAGGGCGCAACGAGCATCCCCGTTGCCGCGCTGACCGGCGCCGTTCCCAGCGGCACCCTGCTCGACTTCGGTTCCGGCAAATCAGCACGGCTTGCCGCAACAGCGCCGGAGCGGGCGACCACGCTGTCCGTGTCTGCCCTTCCTCGTGCATTGGTCCAGAACGACGCGTCAAACTACGACATCGTGACCCCGCTGTCGGGCCTTGGGTGGGCCGTGGACGGCAAGACGATCAGCGCGACCGTGCCGCCCGGAATCAAGACCGGCCAGTTGCTGGTGACCCGAGGCGATAACGGCAAGACCACGATGGTTGGCGTGACCCTCCATGTGAACGATCCGCGCGTCGGCGTGCACCGCGTCTCTCCGCCGCCACCGGGCTGTTTGAGCGAGGCCGGCGGAATCACCGTCAATGTCACCACCGCCAGCGGCGCAACCGTAGCCAAAAGCTGCAGGCCGATCCAGGACGCCATTGACGGCGTCATAGACGGTAATCCCAACCACCCGACCAACGGCACCCGGCCCGGCGATCTGATCCTGATTGCACCCGGCCGGTATCTGGAAAATGTGGTCATGTGGAAACCGGTGCAACTCCAGGGGTATGGCGCAGAATCCACAGTCATCGACAATACCCTCGCAACCGGGAACTTCCCGCTGACGGATTTCCAGTTCGCCGAGATTCAGGCCAAGCTCCTCACCGGGGACATAGGCCTTGTCCCGGGCGTGGGCAACGACTTCGTGCTTGAGCAGGGGGCCGGCATAACGGTCGCCGGCTGCGTCCCGACCGTCAACCCCTATGTGCCGGCATTCCCGTTGGATTCGCCTGCCTGCCCATCCTACACCACCCCGGGCAATCCGGTGCCGTATACCAACTACTTCGGCCAGCAACTGCCGGCCCCGCCGCTCATCGACGGCCTGACCGTAACCGGCTCCATCGAGTCGGGGGGAGGGATTCTGATGCACGGCTTCGCCAACAATATCAAGATCAGCAATTGCGAGATCTTCGCCAATCAGGGGAGCATCGGCGGCGGCATCCGTTACGGCACCGGTTCTATCGCCGACGCCACCAACCCGGCCGGGAGTTCCTTCAACCTGAACCCGGTTATCGACCATAACCGGATCAGCCAGAACGGGAGCCTCTTCAGCGGCGGCGGCGGCATTGCCATCTACACCGGTACCGACAATTACCGGGTGACCAACAATTTCATCTGCGGCAATTTTTCCTCCCAGTACGGCGGCGGGATCGGCCATTTCGGCTGGAGCCCGAACGGCCTGATCAGTCACAACCTGATCGTCTCCAACGAGTCGTTCGACGAGGGTGGCGGCATGCATATCGCTGGGGACGTGGCGCCCGCAACCAACCCCTTTACCGATGCTACCCTTACCGGCCCTGTTAACGGAATCCCCCTATTCAGCACCCTCACCGCCGCCAACCCGCAGCTCCTCTCCCTGGGGGCGGGCTCGGTGGCCATCAACGGCAACCTGATCCAGGGGAACAAGGGTGGGGACGACGGGGGAGGCATCCGCACCCTCCAGTATAATGGCGAGGATGTGCGGCAACACCAGGGAGATCCTTCCCAGTGGCACGAGATCGACATCTTCAACAACATGATCGTCAACAATTCCAGCGCCGACCACGGCGGCGGTCTGTCGTTCGACGACACGACGAAGAGCTTCATCGTCAGCAATACCATCACCAACAACGACTCCACCTCCACCGCCGCCGGGGCGTTCGGCCTGATCGTCTGCACCGGCACCGACCCGGGGGTCGAGCCGGCCGGACAGTTCTGTCCCAATATCAGCCAACAAGCCCAGGAGATAGGCGGGTCCGCCGGGTTTACCACATCCATCCCCCAGGTGGGGGGCATCGCCTCCTTCGCCCACGGCACCCCGTTGCTTAACGCGCTTCAGGCAACGGGGGCCTACTGCGACCCCGGTACCGTTGCAATCCCCGGTGCCCATATCAACGAACGCATCTGCTCGGCGTTCGCCAACCCCCTGCTCCTGGACAATATCGTCTGGCACAACCGCTCATTCTACTGGGACGCGAGCATCAACAACAGCCTGGGCGGGCTCGTCCAGATACCGGTGCGAGGCGGCTACTGGGACATGACGGTCTACGGCATGCCGTCAACCACCCTCCTGAGTCCCACCTACTCCCTCCTGACGGACGGTGTGGGTGCCACCCCCGCAGCGTCCAACCGCCTCGGGACCACTGCCGGTATCGATCCGCGGTTCACCACCCGGTGCGATTCGCCGTTTGCCGGCACCCAGTGCCAGGGGTTCAACAATTACGAAGCAACCATGAAGGGTGGGGCCTTGGGCAACTTCGTGGCAACCACCTTCACGCCCAACGGCCTGCGCGGCGATTACCACACCGGGATCGGCTCTTCGGCTCTGGACACGGGGAGCCTGTTCGCGGCCTCTTCTCCGGCCTTTGTGGGGGACCCGCTCGCGCTCGCTACCGACATCGACGGCACCCCACGGCCTCTGGGGGCCGCTGCCGACATCGGGGCCAATGAACAATTGGCGTTGAATACGAATTTCCCGGTCATGCAGGTGCTGCAGCCGACATCCCTCTTGCTTGACTTCGGCGCCGTCACCCTGTACCAGCCTGCACAGAGGACGGTGAAGATCATCAATCAGAGCCAGATGAATCTGATCGTTGCCGGGGCCGGCACGGATTCGCCGCAGTTCAGCGTGACCAACTGGACCGGTCTGACAACGCTGGCTCCGGGCGCCACGATGAATATTACCGTTGCCTACACCCCGGTTTCCATAACCCCGGCAGTGCAGCAAGCGAACCTGACAATTGTCTCAAACGCCACACAAAACCAGATAGTAACCGTTACGCTGCAGGGGAACGGTAAGTAGTTTCTCATCCGGAGGTCCCGGATGAGAAACCATCAGTTTACGATTCGACCGCTGCACCATGAATGGCTTTACCGGTAAAGGAGCGATACCATGAAGATACGGATCGAGCGCATTTTATTCATTGTTCTCCAGGTCGTTTTGTTTGCACTCCTGGTTGGGCCTGCTCTGGCACGGGTGGGAATTCAATGCCCCTTCCCCCTGCTGACCCATAATGGCCTGTCGTATAACCAGAACAATCCCGAGATATCGCTCGACCCCAACTGCCGGTATTCAACCAGTGGCCCCCCCGCCAACTTTACCCAGGTCTGCCAGGTGGATATCAACCCGGTTACCGGGCAGCCGTCGGGAAGAACCGTCATACCGAGGTTTGGCAACAGCAGCAGCATATTGTTGCTGAACCCGACCGCCCCTAACGCGGTGTTCCATAACGCCACCACCCAGGCCCGGTTCAACCGCTGTTTCGTAAACCCCGTTGCTCCGCTGCCGTCATACTGCGCATTCAGCAACGGCACCTCCCACGTCCGTTGCCGCTCCATTACCTGCGGCGACGGCCATGCGCTGATGGGGGACCGGGACAGGACCGGCAACGCCGATCTGGTGGGCAACGGCGATACGTATATCTTCGGCTTCCGGGATGTCACCGGCGTGCCGGCGGATCAAGTCCTTACGACCGGATTTGCCGGCGCCCAGCACCTTGCGCCCACGATGGTGGCCGACCAGAATGAGGAGTTATGGCTGACCCTCACCAACGCCGGCTTCCGGGAACGCCCCGACCTTGTGGACGCCCATACCGTCCATTACCACGGCTTCCCCAATGCGGGATCGATCTTCGACGGCGAACCCATGGCGAGCTTCGGCATCAACATCGGCTCCAGCCTGACCTATTACTATAAGAACGTGGAACCGGGAACCTATATGTGGCACTGCCATGTGGAGGCCGCCGAGCACATGCAGATGGGGATGCTCGGCCAACTCTACGTCAACCCGAAACAGGATGCACAGGTGGCGGCGGCGCCGGCATTGAATGCGAGCGTGCCGCCCCCTGTCCCGCTATTTCCTGCGTCTATCGGGGGGTTCACCAATTTTGCCTATAACGACTGTACGACCTATCCGATTGTGAACGGTGCAACGGCCGATCCGATGTGCGGGGTTACCGGCTACAACATTCTCAAGCCGGTGGAGATCACCTCCTTCGACCCGACCTTCCACCATTTCGACCAGACCTACCAGAAGGTCCGTTTCGACCTGATGAACGATACCTATCCCATGCTCAACGGCAGAGGGTACCCTGACACCATTGTCGCGACACCGATCATCAACAACGGTACCCCCTTTGACCCGACCCATCTCCCCTCCCAGCCGTTCGACACGGTGATTGCCATTCCGGCGGGCGGAAAGGCGCTGGTCCGCATGCCAAGCCTGTCAACAGTCGATTTCTATACGGTCACCGTCCTGGGAATACCGATGGAAGTTGTCGGGCAGGGCGCGCGACTGCTCCGTGGGCCGGACCCGGGCATCGCCGGTCAGTTCGGGTTAAGCACCATTTACAAAACGAATTCCGTGACCCTCGGCGGGGGAGAGGCGTACGACATCATCCTGGATGCCACGAATGTGCCGGCGGGAACCTACTTCATGTACACGTCGAACCTGAACGGCCTGAACAATACCGACGAGGATTTCGGCGGCATGATGACCGAAATAGTCGTGAACTGATACGGCGATGAGAGGGAGAGAGGAAATGACCAAGACTTTTTTCAACAACGGATTCCTGATCATCGTACTGGCGACCCTGGCAACGACCCTTTACCCACATGAGGCCCGTTCCGTTGTCCTTGGTGAAACCGGACCCACCTTCAGCCTGACGGCCAAGGAGGGCTCCATCAGGACCGGCGACGGCGACAGCGTTCCCATGTGGGGGTATGCCGCGGCCGGCAAGGATATGCAGTTCCCCGGTCCTACCCTCATCGTCAACCAGGGGAGTACGGTCGCCATTACCCTTACGAACCAACTCCGTCTTCCGGTTTCACTGGTCATACCGGGACAGAAGGTGACCGTGAGCAGTTCCGGCGGGGTCCCCGGCCTGCTGACCACCGAGGTTCCCCCCGATAACGGCGTATCCTCGGTCACCTACACCTTCACCCCCGCCCAGCCGGGAACGTACACCTATTACAGCGGGACCCAGCCGGAGCTTGAGGTGGAGATGGGCCTGCAAGGGGCGATCGTCGTGCGGCCCACCGGCTTCGATCCGACAACTGTCGCGGGAAGGCGGGCCTTCACCGACCCCTCGACCTCCTATGACCGTGAATACCTGATGTTGCTTTCGGAGATCGACGTCGAACAGCACAAGGCGGTCGGCCGCGGCGAGATCATCGCCGTTGACCATACCGACCGCAGACCCGTTACCTGGTTCGAAAACGGGCGGACCATGCCGGACACCATGGTGGATGCCGGCTCCACCATACTCCCGAACCAGCCGTACAACAGTCTGCCCTTATCCCATCCGGGGGAAAAGATCCTCATCAGGTTTGTCGGCGCCGGCCTGGACCTGCACCCCCTGCACACCCACGGCCAGAATCATCTGGTCATTGCCCGTGACGGCAGGGTCCTGAACAGCACTACAAGTAACGACCTCTCGCCGGATCTGGGGGTCTCCGATTACACCACCACCGTTGTCCCTGGGGAGACGGTGGATGCCATCTACGGCGTCTGGACCGGCGCCAAGCTGGGATGGGACGTGTACGGACCCAAGGAAGGCTCCGGACCGCCTCTCAACGGTTACAACAGGACCATAAACTGGTCCCAGTTCTTACCGCTGCAGAGATCCGTTGCCGTCCATACGTGTAATGCGCCGTGCAATCCCGCCAATACGCCATTCTATCCAGGCTGCGAAGCGGCATGCAATAGCGCGAATACGGCCGACCCCAACTGTTTCGATCCGACTACCCATGAGTACTGCCCCGACCATGACAAGGATTTCCCGCTGCAGCTCCCCACACAAGATGAACTTACTTTCGGGCTTATGTTCGGCGGCACGGCATTTCTCGGCGTTTCGGCGACCCTCCCGCCGGTCAACACCAACGACGGCCTGTTCCACTCCCAGCAGAACCCGGACGCCGGCCTGTCGTTCATGTGGCATTCCCATAACGAACGGGAGATCACGACCAATAATGTCTTCATAGGGGGGATGGCGACGATGTCGCTGATCCTCCCCTACAGTGTTGATTTCACTAAAATACCTAATTTAAACGATCCAAAGCCGTGACCGGGAGGATGATCAGATGACATACAGGACATTCATAAAATGGTTGCCCCTCGTTCTGGCGGCCGTCTGCCTGACCCTCTCCCTGGCGGGCATGGCCATGGGCAAGGATTATTTTTTGAAAGCGGGAGTAACCGTAATCCCTGCCCGCACCTTTAATAACCCCAAACCTATAACCATGTGGGGATTCGCCAACTGTACGGACACCACATTTAAAAACTGCAGCTCGGTCCAGGTGCCGGGCCCGACCCTGACTGTCAGTCAAAGTGATCAGCTCAGAATTTATGTACAAAACAGTCTGAACGGAATATATCAAGAGCCGGTTTCGGTCGTTGTTCCCGGCTTGATAAAAGGAATGCATCCGGTCTGGATGGACCCTGTCGTCAAGCCATTCAACCCATTGGCAACGCCGGTGGCGACGGATAACAGGCCCGCTCTGACGAACGCAGCTGACCAAAATGACCCGAAATACAGATACAGGGTCAGGTCGTTTGACAGCGAAGTGCTCCCAGGTGATTCCAATATCAATGCCCCCTACGTCTGGGACGCTTTCAATAACACGACAGGTACGGGCCTCAAGGAAGGTACCTACCTCTACCAGAGCGGCACCCATCCCTCGGTGCAGGTCCAGATGGGACTTTATGGCCCGCTGATTGTCTATCCCGACTCAAGCCTAAACCACACATTCGGCGCTCCCGGCACCGCCTACGCCGCCCCCGCCACCCCCGGCGGCAACGCCGCCCGGCCCGCCGTGAGCTATAATACCGAGGCGATCCTGCTGTTCAGCGAGATCGACCCGGCGCTGCACGACGCCATAGCCACGGGCCATTACGGCCCCCATCTTTCCGCGATCAATCCCCAGCCCAACTGGATGACGAGCACGGCCAACTATACGCCGCGCTATTTTCTGGTGAACGGCAACCCTTTTTCGGCCAACAGCCCGGTCATTCCCGTCGGGACCTTCGGCCAGACGGTGTTGCTCCGGTTCCTGAACGCGGGGCTCGCGACCAAGGTACCGACGCTCCAGGACACCTACAATCTGATCATGTCGCCGCCGACGCCACTGGCAACGTCGGCGAATCCCCAGGCAAACTTGCCGTATATGACCGTTCTGGCCGAAGACGGCTATCCGGCCCCTTGGCTTAAACAACAGTATTCGCTGCTGCTCACGGCCGGCAAGACCATGGATGCGCTGATTACGACCAGTTCTTCCGTGAGCACGGGAGCAGTCGGGGCGAATATCGCCATCTATGACCGGAGACTCAACCTGACCAACAGCCCGCTCTCTCCCGGCGGCCAACTTGCCTTTTTGCATGTCGGATCGGCCCCGGTCATCAACGTTATTCCGAGCGCGGTCGATTTCGGCACCGTGAAGCTCTTCAGCCCGATGCAGTACATGGTGACGATCAAGAATAACGGCCTGATTCCTCTTATTGTTACCAATGCGGCGCCGGCCGGCCCGAACGCCGCCGAGTTTCAGACGAATACGAACGCGGCTCTGGGGACCATCGCCCCGGGGCAGAGCACTACTATCACCGTTTATTTCAAGCCGACTTCGTCCGGGCCGAAGAGCGCCACGTTGCGTGTCATATCCAATGACGCAAATCAGCCGACGATGGACATCCCCCTGTTCGCGGTCGGCTCGTAATGGAGAAGACCTACGGCATAGGGCGAAGAACAGGAGAAAACGTTGCCGCAATGGTTGCATCTCATGCTGCTCGGATGTTCGGGAGGAAACTTCGGCAGGGTTTGGCCGGATTATGCGGGATTGCGTGTATGGCTGTTTTCGTTTTTTGTCAGGGATGTGCTGCGGAACAGGCCAACAGACCTGTCGGAACGGAATTCCAGGCGCATGAGGCCGGCGTTGGTGAAAAATTGGGAATAAAACCCATCGACGTCTTGCTGACGGCGGCGGGCACCATGCTCGAGTTTCGCTACCTCGTGGTGAACCCCGAGAGGTCGCACCCCGTTTTCGACCAAAAGAACAAGACATACCTGGTTGACCAGGCAAGCGGGACCAGCTTGGGCGTGTCCTCCGATACAAAGTTCGGCCCCCTGCGGTCGTCGTCCCGGGACCCGGTGGCGGGCAAGGAGTATTTCATCCTGTTCGCAAACCAGGGCAGGGTGGTGAAACGCGGCGGCAAAGTCACCATCGTCATCGGTGACTATAAAATAGAGCATGTCACGGTCGAATAGACCAACCGATATACCAGCACAGACCGGACTTACAAAGATAACGCCTGAGAAGGAAAAGGAGGAGATATGAAAAAATTGGTGCGTATGCTGTTTTGTTCATTGCCGCTCATCATAGTGACGGCATGCGGCGGTGGCGGCGGTTCCTCCTCCACGGCCACCGGTTCCGGCACTCCTCCCACCGTATTTTCCGTGACCCCGCTCGACGGGACTACGGGGTTGTCCGCAACATCCACCGTCATCAAGGTGGCCTTCACCGATGCCATGGACCCGGCGTCCATCGTTGCCTCGCCCAAATTAGGGCCTGTCACCGCCTCCACGCTCACCACCGGTACCTTCAGGGTAAGTTACATCACCCCGACGTACCGATACGTGAACGCCTTCCACAACATGACGACCGTCTATAACCAGAGGTTCGTCGTCGACGGCACCTTGACCGCCGATTCCAGCAACAAGGTGTTTACGTTCACCCCCATCGCTCCCCTTACCGCCCTGGACGGGGTCTTCAATCTACCCTTGAATGCGCAGGGGGACTCAGTCGACGCTGCCCGAACCTTCACCATCAACATCAAGGGGGGGCCGAACGGGGTGAAGAAGGCCGACGGGACCCCTCTGGCCGTCGACTATAACTCAAGTTTCACCATTTGGGCCGGTACGCAGCAGACCCCGTCGAGCACCCTCGACAATGATGTCGCCAACGGGGTCGGCACAGACGGGAACGGCAATGTCTATCTGGCCGGTTACACCTATGGCAGCCAGTTTCTGGACAGCAGCATCACCACCAAAACCACGGGCACGGCCGGCATCCTGCTGGCCAAGTACGATCCCAATGGCGTTTGGCAGTGGAATGCCTTGCTGGGCAGCCAATTCAATGACCAGATCAATGGTTTCACCATAGACAACACCAGTATCCCCGGCACCGCCCAACTTGTCTCGGTCGGAGGTACCTATGGCACTCTGCCGTTTGTCCCGGCAGGTCTGGCGAATCCCAACCCCGGACTTGCACCTCCAGGCACCGGCACACAAAACTACTTCGTGGCAAAGTACATCGAGGGTTCGCAGCCGTGGACCGTCACCCAGTCAGGGACCAGCGTCAACTGCCAGGCCTTCGGCGTTTCCACGGACATAAACGGCAATATTTACGTAGCCGGCGAAACCTTCGGCAATCTTCCGTCGCCGGGAGGGGCGACCACGACCTACCAGGGAAACGCCGATATATTCGTGGCCAAATATGACAAAAACCTGAACCCCGTTTGGACAAGGGTGTTTGGCTCAGCGGGCAATGAGCGGGCTACCGGCATTGCCGTCGATACCAACTCAACCGACCCCAGTCATCCCAATGTCTACATAACCGGCTGGACGGACGGCAATCTGTTCGGGACCAACCAGGGGGGAAAAGATATCTTCGTTGCCAAGCTCGATAATTTCGGAAATCTCCTGAGCGGCAGCTCGAACTTCAATCCGGCGCAGTTCGGTACGGCCGGGGACGATCACGCCAATGCCATTGCCGTCGACAGTTCCGGGTTCGTCACCGTGGTCGGGGGGACCTCCGGCAGCCTGTACGCGACCAATCAGGGGCAGGACGATCTCTTCGTGATTGCGTTCGATCCTCTCGGGAACGTCCGTTGGAAACAGCAAATCGGCACTGCAGGTGATGACGAGGCGTTGGGCGTCACCACCGACGGACTCGGCAGCGTCTACGTGACCGGTACTACCAGCGGCAACCTGGACGGGAACATCGGTTCGGGAGGCTACGACATGTTCGTGATCAAGTACGACAAGAGCGGCAGCAAGCTCTGGAGCCGCCTGCTTGGTTCTTCCCAGACCGACGCAGGCACGGCCGCCACGGTTTTCGTTGGCCCGAACGGCACTCCCCAGAACCCGACCGGCTATCTCTATGTGGCGGGCTACACCTCCGGCGATCTGGACACGAACCTCAACCTGAGCGGCGGGAGATCAACGGGGATATACGACACGTCCGATATCTTCCTGGTCAAGTACAACACCACGACCGGGCTGAAATATTAGAGGCGGCGGAATGGAAGGGACAGGTACATGAATTCGAGGGGTGAAGCAGTTTGCTGAAAGTTGCGGCAAGCCGTCATCGCGCCGCCATGGCGGCGATAGCCGTCACCGTGGGCGTCGCCTCGTCGGCCTGGGGCGGGCGGATCGATTCCGGACTCCTGGGGTCGCTGGCGACCGCCGGCCCCGGGGACGAATTCGCGGTCATCGTCAAGATGGCCGACAGGGCGGATTTGGCGACGCTGAAGGCGTCCTTTGCCCGGCAGGAAGATAAAACTGTGCGCCATAGCCGGGTGGTGCGGATCCTGCGCGGCAAGGCGGACGCTTCCCAGATGGCCATCAAGGAGGACCTTGCGGCGATGGAGCAACAAGGGCGGACAACAAAGGTCAAAAGCCTCTGGATCATCAACGGACTTGCCCTGACCGCCGACGCCCGGGCGATTCGGGAGCTGGGAGCACGGGATGACGTGGAGGAGGTGATCCCGGATCGGGTCGTATCCTTTCCGCGGTCGTCCGCCGTCTCGGCAACCGGCACCCTTTGGAATCTGGATATGGTTGGTGCTCCCGTCCTCTGGCGCTTGGGATACACCGGGCAAGGGATCGTGGTGGCGAATCTGGATTCGGGGGTTGACGTGAATCATCCGGCCCTCGCCGCCAAATGGCGCGGCGGCACCAACAGCTGGTTCGACGCCGTATCCACCCCGCCGACCACCAGGCCGTTCGATGACAACGGTCACGGCACCAATACCATGGGGGTAATGGTTGCCGGCAATACCACCGACAACCCGGTCGGCGTGGCGCCGGGGGCGACATGGATAGCGGCAAAGATATTCGATTCCCAGGGGAACGGTGCCCACAGCGGCATCCATGACGCCTTCCAGTGGCTCCTCGATCCCAGCGGTGACGGCAACCCTGCCGATGCCCCCAGTGTGGTGAACTGCTCCTGGAGCATCGACACGGCGGGGATCTACAACGGGGAGTTTGCCCCGGACATCCAGGCGCTCACCACCGCGGGGATCGCGGTAGTTTTCGCTGCAGGCAACAGCGGGCCCCTGGCCCGCACCTCCGAGAGTCCCGGGAATAATCCCGGCGCATTTTCCGTAGGGGCCACGGACGGCAATGATCTGGTGACAACCTTGAGCAGCAGGGGGCCGTCGGCGTATGACGGTTCGGTCTTTCCGGCGGTCACGGCGCCGGGGAGCGCTATCCGTACTACCGACCTGACCGGACTGAACAACCTGAACACGTATGCGTACGCGAACGGCACATCGCTCGCGGCCCCCCATGTGGCGGGCGCATTCGCCCTGCTCCTGGGCATGGACCCGAAGCTGACCGCGACGGAGGTGGAAACTGCCGTTAAGGCCGCCGCACAGGATCTCGGCTCTGCAGGGCCCGACAATTCATACGGTTCCGGACGGCTCGATGTCATCCGGGCGGCAGAAACCCTCAATCTACTTCCCGCCCATATCCCGAGCGGCGATGTGGACGGCGACGGGAGCGTCACGATCGCCGACGTGCTGCTGGTATTGCGGGCCGCGACCGGCCTTGCGCCCCTGAGCGCCACTCTCTTGTATGACGGTGATGTGGCACCGCTCGTTAACGGCGTTCCCGTCCCCGACGGGAAGATAGATGTGGGTGACGCCCTGCTGATATTGCGCAAGGTCGTCGGATTGAGCGCTTATTAGGCTGTGCACCCGGTTCAGGTTTACATCATCCTGAATCCGTAGCTTTCACGGTTCCTCTCGCTCTGCATGCCCCAGTCCGGGCGTTGCAGGCACCGTTTCTCAGCCGTGGCGGTGGGGGTACGGCACAGTCGGCATGGTGTTTCATGGGCGGCGTTTGACTCCGGGATGGCGCTCGATCCGCCATTCGGGCATCGCGGATTCAGGATCAGGTCGCCACGGAACAGGAATTGGGGAAAACCGGAAGGGCACGGAGAATAGATCCGTCTTACGAAGGAGGAGTTCCATGAGTTTTAGAATTGGTGCATACCTGACGATACTGGCCGGGACGATGATGCTCTTTTCCGCCTGTGAAGGTGGGGGCGCGGCAACCACGCCGGTCGTGATGGCCTCGCTGAACAACCCGGTTCTGGTCAATTATTCGACCACTGTCTACGCAAATTTTTCCAATTATACTTCATTGGTCAAGTTCGGCAGCCCGATTACGTTCACCGTTACCCCGGATGTGGACAGCTTTTCCCACATTAATCCTAATTCGGCAACCTTTTCGCATTTTTCCACCGTAACCTCCAGGGTCGTCAAGACGGATGTGGGCGGAATGGCGTGGGTTACCCTCAAAAGCCCCCTGCCGGGGAGATTCGTTGTCAGGGCCACCTCAAATGTTATCCAGGGCACCTCGGTCCTGGGGGGACAGACAAGCGTATCGTTCATCGTCCAACCCGCGGCCATCGAGGTCCGGGTGGGGCTGAGAAAACCGCTCACCAGTGTGGGCAGGCTCGACTTTGATCTGGTGAGCACCTTGCCGGCGCCGGTGTTCGACGATTTCGTGGGTATCGACTCTCCGCTCCTGCTTGCCGAGGATACGACCCCCCTGCTTCCGGGGATCCCGGACGGCGGAGCGACAAACCTCCATATCACTTCCATGCAGGGGATCAACATGAAGGCGCTTGTCCCGCTGTTTCTGTTCCATTATGTTCCGAACGAACCGAGCGCGCCGAACTTCAGCTTGGCCAATATCAGCTGCGAGGCTGCGGATTCGGCTTCTACGCCATTGTCGGCAAATCTGTACATCATCAGCACCACGTATTTTGATTCGGCCGGGAATGAACTGTTCCACTGAGCCACAAGGCAGGTCGTTGTGCGGACCGACATGAAGGAGGAAGGCATGTTACATGTGAAAAATGGTATTCGGTTGCTGAACATCTTCCTCGGCGCTCTGCTGATTGCCGGTTGCGGTGGTGGCAATGACACGGCACCCAATCCAGCCATCAGAAGCTTTCAAACGACGCCCTCGATTGTCAGCAAGGGGCAGCCTACCACGCTTTTTTACAGTTACTCCGGTCTCAAGGCGACATTGAGTGATGGCGTCGTGACGACCCGGCTCTTGTTCGGGAATTTCACGACGTTCAAACCCTCGGCTACAACCAAATACACGCTTACGGTCACCAACAGCAAAGGGATAACGGTTTCGGCATCGACCCTTGTCACCCTGAGCCCGATCCTGGGCAGATTTTCCTCATCCGCGGGTAAAACAATCGACCCGCGGGACAATCACACGGCGACGCTCCTCCCCGGTGGCAAGGTACTCATTGCTGGGGGGGGGCTCGGCATAACCGGCAGTAACCATTACCACAGAAGTGCGGAATTGTTTGACCCCGCCACGGGCATCTCTACGCGGACCACCGGCTTCATGGCCTATTCCAGCGCCCTGCACACCGCCACGCTTCTGAACAGCGGAAAAGTCCTCGTGGCCGGCGGTTGGGACAGCACGAGGTCTCGCAGCGACGCGCAACTGTATAACCCCGCCACGGGCACCTTCGCCCCCACGGGCTCCATGTCCGACGTCCGGTCCGCCCACACCGCCACCATCCTCAACAACGGAACGGTCCTTATAGCAGGGGGATACAACGGCGCTTCTCCCCTGGCCAGTGCAGAGCTGTACAACCCCGCCACAGGCGCCTTCACCCCCACGGGTTCCATGCATGTGGCCCGGTCCGCCCACACCGCCACGCTCCTGAACACGGGCAAGGTCCTTATCGCCGGCGGAACGCCGGACAATACCCGGTGCGAACTCTACGACCCTGCTACCGGCACCTTCACGCTGACCGGGAGTTTGAACCTGGCAAGAAGCAACCACACGGCCACGCTCCTCTCGGGGGGGGGCAATGCCGGGGTCCTCATCGCCGGCGGGGCGACGGCGGCGAACGCCGAACTCTACGACCCGGTTACCGGCACCTTCGCGTTTACCTATTCCATGACCGTGTTGCGCACCTACCTCACCGCCACGCTTCTGGAAGACACCCGGGTGCTTCTTGCGGGAGGCTCGGGCGATAACACGGCCGAGTTTTACGATCCGAATACGCGGGCCTTTGCCGGGCCGCCGATACAGTTTGCGCCCGGAGAGGTGAAACCGTTGCCGTTATTGCTGATGAACGAGGTGAGAACGAGCCATACGGCCACCCTTATTCCCAAGGGGACCACGCTGTCCAACGGTAGCGTACTTACCCATGACATGGTGCTCATCGTGGGCGGCACCGGCGCCGTCAGCAAGGCGGAGCTATTCCGGTAACGGCGGACACTGGACGGGAAACGTCCGTTGCAGCGGCATTTGTTATGACTGAGCGAGGATACTCATTACGAGGGAGGCATGCCGTGAAATTGACCATACCCCTGTTGGCGGCCCTGATACTGCTGGTGTGCACCGCACCGGCCGCTGTCGCAGTCGGCAACCAGGCCGATCTCTTCACCATTTCGGCTCCGGTGATCGGCGGCTACACCTTTGACGGGGCGCAGCATCAGCAAACCAGGCCGGCCTACGGCATCCGCGGCGGCTATAATTTCACCAGTAATTTCGGCTTCGAGGCGCTGTTCGATTACGTCATGTCGAATGGCACCGAGTCGCCCGTCAGCGATCTCCATGTCTACCGTTACGGCGCAGACCTGTTGTGGCACTTCATGCCCGACAACAGACTCGTTCCCTACCTGGCGGCCGGTTACAGCGCCATCACGACGGATTATGAACTCGGCGCCTTTCTGGGGGGCACGGCGCATACTCACGCCACTCGCGGCGCTCTCGACTACGGGGGGGGGCTGAAATATTTCCTGAACAAGGATTGGGCACTGCGCGGCGATGTAAGACAGATCATCGTCCCCGGAAAAGACACGATGTTAAATTACGAGTATACGGTTGGGTTCACCTACCATTTCAGTTGGAAGAAGGTGGCTTCGTACCTCAAGTCGTCCCCCGAGTCCGAAGAAGCCCTGGAGCCTGAGCCTGAGCCGGAACCGCCTTCAGTCGCCCGGCCGGCGGCCAAGCCGGCGGAAGGTGCGGGTGCGCAACAGGCGCCCGGCGCTGTGGCGCCCCCTGGCGCCCAGCCTGAGGCAGGCGCAGCGGCCGCCCCCGGAGCCTCGTCGCAGGTTGGGGTAGTGCCGATCCCCGGCATTTCACCCGAAGCTGGCACTCCGCCGGCTAATGAGACGCCGCTGGAACCGCTGCCGGCTGCCGAACCGGCCCCGGGATCAAGCAAATACTGTGTCACGCTCCACATCGGTTTCGATATAGGCAGCACCCGGATTCCCCCGGAATACTATAAAGAGATCGCAATCGTTGGCAATTTCATGAAGCAGTTCCCGACCACCACCATTGTCGTCGAAGGGCATACCGACAACGTCGGCAATCCCGAGGCCAACATGCGCATTTCCCGGCAGCGCGCCGAGGCTGTCGTGGACTACCTCACGCAAACCTTCGGGATCGAACGTTCCCGCCTCTCCGCAGTCGGGTATGGCTCCACCCGCCCCATTGCCGACAACGCCACCATCGAGGGCCAGGAGAAGAACCGCAGGATCGAGGCTGTCGTTGATTGCCCCATCGACGTCAAGGCGCTTACGCCAAGTGTTCTCCCCCAACGGCTCTGTGTGTCGCTCCAGATAGAGTTTGACTCGGGCAAGGCTGTGATCAATCCCGAGTACCGGGGTGAAATCGCCAGGATCAGCGACTTCATGAAGAAATACCCGACGACCACCGCCGTCATCGAGGGGCACACCGATAACGTGGGCGGTTACGACTACAACATGAAGCTCTCCGTCCGGCGCGCCCAAAGCGTGGTGAACTACCTGGTGAAAAACTTGGGGATTGAGCGGACCCGTCTCACCGCAGAAGGGTATGGTTACACCCGGCGCGTCTCCTATAACAACACCCAGGAAGGACGGCAGAGAAACAGAAGAATCAACGCGATCATTGATTGCGTTATCAAGAAATAGGGCGGCAACAAAGGAACCACCTGAATTCACCACCGCCGGTCCGGAACCCCCTGTATGGATGGCATTCCCCGGCCCGGGCTGACAAAGCTGGAGGATTACATGAAGAGCAGCAATATGACGTGTGGCTTGATCGTTTCGTTCATCCTGATATTCGGCACCGCCGCGCTCGGGCATGCCGACGCAATTGTGACGGTTTCCCCATCCGGCAACGGTCAGTTCGTGGTGCAGGGGGATGGATTTGCCGGGGTTGAGGGGGTTCAAATCGATATCCAATACGATGCGACTGCCCTGGCAAACCCAAGGGTCGCCCAGGGCAGTCTGATTTTCGGCATGCCGATGGTTCCCCCTTTCAACTCCCCTGGCCTGCTTCGTTATTCCGGCACCGATCCGTTTCCGAAGGTACGGTCAGGGTCGGGAACCCTTGCGACCATAACCTTTGACATAATCGGGGATCCCACGGCGCCCGTGACCGCATCGACTACGCTCAAAGATTCCAACGGCAGTATTCTGCCGGTCCAGACGATCGTCGTCCCGATAAAAACAGCATCTGCCGGGGCAAGGGCAGGTTTCGCTGGGGGCGGCCCTGGAGTCAGCGGTGGTTCAGGGACAGATGCTGCTTCAGGAGCCTCCCCTCCCGCTACGACCGGCACCGCCAATCCCACCTACCTGGGCACTGTTACCATGCCTGACACCGGAACAGCGGCCGCGGCGAAAACCAGTGGGGAGGCTTCCTCTGTGACCCCCGAGGCGGAGAAGACCCAAAAGCAGGCCACCGATGCCGCGGCAAAAGAGACCGGCCCGTTGGTCGCCAAGGCCGTTCCGCAAACAGCCACGGAAGAAAATGATGCCCTGCTCACCGGAAGCGTTCTTGAGCGGTTTCGGGTATTTCAGGGAGAAAGAAGCCCCCAAAGCCTCATCGCCCTGTTCAGGAGCGGCATGGCGGGAAACTCGCAACAGCCGCCGCTGGCCCTGTCCGATGGAAAGGCCACCGTCAAGGTTTTGATCAGTTTTCCCGCAGCAAGCAAGTCAGAGCCAGAGTTTGCCTTCAGGGAGGCAAAGCTCGTCTCCCTCAACAAGTCGGGTGCTTCCGCGTGGGTGGTCGAGCTCCTTCCGAACAAAGGTACGCTGGATGCATCGGTAATTGTCATGCAGGACGGCAAGATGGCGGAGCTGTCGTTGACGGTTGCGCCACCCCTTGCCACGGACCCTAAAACCGGCCAGGCGAAGGCGCTGACCGAGGCTGATTTCGCTGCCTTTCTGAAGCAGCGCGGCACCGGGGATGGGGGGCGTTCCGACCTTAACAACGACGGGAAGCATGATTACATCGATGATTACATCTATACGGCAAATTTCCTGGCACAACGCGATGCCGCAAAGACGGAGAAACCCCAGGGCGCCAAGCCGTAAACCGCGTGCCAGGAATTCAAGCATGAGAATGGAGGTACCCTATGCGAGGGAAAATCTTATTATTGATAGCCGCGCTGGCAATTTCCGCGCTGGCATTGGCCGGTTGCAGCGGCGGAGGGGGAGGGGGCGCTCCGGCGGCGAATACCGTCAACAGGGGGGTCATCACCGCTCCGGGGACTGTCGTCGTCAACGGCGTCTTTTACAACGTAAGCAGTGCAGGCATCACTATTGACGGCCTGTCCGGCAAAACGAGCGACCTGCAGGTCGGCATGGTGGTCAGCGTCAGGGGAATCTTTGACAACCGTACCAGCCACGCCATCCGCAGAACGGCGACCAGCGTAGAATACGCCAGTAATTTTCAGGGACCGGTCGATTGTGTCAACATTCTGAACAATACCCTCACCATCATGGGACAGCAGGTGTTGGTCTCCACCACCCCACCCAACCAGACGGTCTTCGCTAACTTCAGCAGCACCAAAATAATCTTTGCAAACGTGAGTACCGTCGCCAGGTTGAATCCCCATTTGAGCCCCCAATTTGCCCAACCCCAGTCGGCGCTGAATCCCCAGCCGACGCTCTACAATGTGGTGAAGGTCAGCGGTTTTGACAACGGCATCAACGGTTTCCAGGCGACGCGTGTCGAGCTTGTGGCACAGGCCGTGGACCTGTCCACCGATATCCTTCTCGGGATACGGGGAACGGCGAACAACGTGGACCCCATCGGCATGTCGTTCACCATCGGCAACCTGTCGATAGATTACTCCGGGATGAATCCTGTTTATGTGCCGCTTCACTTTACCAGCGGTCAATTTGTCAGCGTGAAAGAGCTGAGTTCGAATTTCACCCCGGGAAACGCTCCGGGCCTGAGTCTCGTTACGTCGGGGAGCTTGGTTTCGCTCAACGGGGGGGTTGCGGCGAAGGATGGGGACCATGTTTCCGTGGCCGGGTTCGTGTCCGGGCTTTCCGGGACCACCTTCATCGTAAACGGGACCACCGTCAGCGCCGCCACCATCTCTCTCAAAAGTGTTGCCAATTCCGTAATGGTGGAGGTGGAGGGGACCATGAAAAGCGGGGTGCTGATTGCCTCCAGCCTCACACTTCTTTAGATAACCCCGCGATTTTTATGGCGCACTACTGCAAAGGAGACTGCTATGCCCGGTTCCGCTTCCAGGATGGTTAGGGCCTGTCGTGCGGTTTTGCTGCTGGTCTGCTGTATGGCCGGATATGGGGTGTCCGGTGCGGCACAGGAGGACCAGGTTACAGCGGCAATCCCCGACCAGACCCAGGGGACCGGACAGATGCGCAGGGCAATCCCCGGCGTAAAGCTTGGAAATAGGGAAGACAGGCTCTCCCTGAACCCGGAACAGAGGAAGAGGATGCGGGCGTTGACCGATGAAGAGCTGGGGCAGATGAAGGTCTTGCGCGAAGACAGATCGTTGACAAAAGAGCAGAAACTGAAAAGGTTCAAGCAGATTCGCGAAGCGAACCACGACAGGATCAAGGAGATTCTGACCCCTGAACAGCAGAAAAAGTACGGGGAAACGTTGGCAAAAGAGCGCAGGTTCCGGGAGAATCAGCGGCAGGAAAAGCTGGAAAAAACGCAATAATGACGGTTTTCAAGCGGCGGTAAAGCGGGGCTCTTTTTCAATGGATGACCCAGTCGCTTTTTTTCACCAACTCCGGCTTCGGCCCGTGGGTCATCTGCACGATGTAGCATCCCTTCGCGGCGTAGCGCTGCCCGGGGCCAAAGCTCAAACGTTCATAATCGGTATACGGGTAGGTTTTGTCCCGGATACAGTCGATCTTGTCGAGAAGATTGTCGCGATAGAAATTGGTCCCCAGCATCATGAGCGCATCGTTCAGGACGAGCCAGAGCGACCAGGTCCCGGATGATACCCTTCGGTCGGAGGGCATGTTTTTACCTTTAGGCGGCGTTCCCGGTGCCTGGTTCGCGTCGAGCAACTTCCCGCCCACGTGAAGCGCATACGGATAGGTGATGTAGGTCGTGTCCCGCATGTTCTCCGGGAGTCTCCCGAGATTTTTCTTCATCAGGCCCGCCGAGACATAGACCATCTCTGGCCGGCAGCCGTCTGAAGCTGCCGCTTCCAGGGCCGGCACGGCCTCATCGCCCAACCATACAAGCAGAATGGCAGGCTTCTCCTTTTCCAGCAACCGATGCATGGATTCCTTGGTAAACACCTCCCCTTCACGAATCACCCGTTCCAGCGGTGGAAGACGGCCCTGATCATGCCAGGTTTTCCGGAACGCTGCGGCAAGGGCGCGCCCTTCACGCGAATCGCGGAATACCTGCATCACCGTCTTCTCCGGAGGGAACGGTACCGACTTTGCGAGGTAACCAGCCGCGGCTTCGCCTTCCTGGTACAAACCCTTGGAAAAATAGAGGGTATACCAGTCGCCCTCGGAGATAACGGGCAAATCGGTGATCGGGAGAATGCACGGGATGTGATGCTCTTCACTGAAATCGTGAATCGGCCGCCATTCACCATTCGTCATCCCCCCCAGGAGGGCAAATACCGGTTCCTTCCGATTATACTCCTCCAACTGGCCGCGCCATGTCTCGGGCGGCCCCTTTAGGTCCCAGCGGACTATGGACAGTTTGCGGCGATAGGCAAAATCCATCCATTCCGCGGAAAATCCCCGTTTGGACCGCACTTCGGCATTTTCCGCCATGAGGTTGCGGCCGCGGGCATAATTCTCCAGCGTCGCCATCATTGCGTCACGCTCTTCAGGGGGCACGTCGTCGGTAAGCACCGTGGCAAAACGGACAGTCGTCTCCGTCACGCCGGGGGCTTGCTCCGCACCAAGGGATTTCAGGTAAAAAATGAGTATGGCACTATTCCGGTCATCGAGGAAATAGCGTGGCATGGCGTTATTGAGCCTTCTCCCGGAAGGATCAATCCCGCCCCGCAGGGCGGTCAGCAGGGTTGCATCCGTATAGGCCGGGCGTGTGGGAGGTGTCTCGTTCAGGGGCTGGAAATATCGGGGAATCGTCTTTTTTTCGGCTGAACTGAGTTGGCGAAGGTTGAAAACCGGCTGGTACAGGTATTTTCCGGTGGTGGGGGTTGTCAGGACCCCCCCCTCAAACGACCCGAAGCCGCCGCGCATGTGGCAACTCACACAGGTGAACACGGTCCCGTCAACGGGGATATCGCCCTGGACCAGGGCTTTGAGGGGTTCACCGGACGGCAGGATCCCGTTCCGGTACATTTGCTCTCCCAGGCGTAGCGCCTCTTGCCGGGAAAGGCCGGCCACCCCCTGCCGCCCCTGTGCTGCCGGATCGGTAGCGGCCATGCCGGATGCCGCCAGCATGACGAGTATGCCCAGGACCACAGACAGTACAAACGGCTTTTCATGCCCGCTTACATAATTCATTTTTACTGTATAGCAATCAACTTCTCATAAGTAAAGAACTCAATTCTTGCGCGGTTACGAGTTGCAATAGTAGGACAACCTGATAAAATTTGCCGAAAATATTGATGACTTTTGCATGTTTTAGTATTTATTCGTCAGAATGACGACCAGTGCATTTATTAAAATGCCTTTTACCCTTCCGAGTATGGTACTATCAGTCGGGCAAGCCCGACTAACTCCTGGCGCGATGAAAGGGGGGGGGCGGCACAGAGGAGGAGAGATGAATCGGTTAGTCATGCCAAATTGGCAGGGCATGGATGTTTGCCTGCCCGTTCGACCAGGAGGGCGGCGTTTTGCCGCATGTGGCGTCGCACAGGCACGGCGTTTGGCAAAACGTTTCCCGAGAATCCTTCCGCATCTGTTTGCCCTGGTGGCGTTGATTCTCATTCAGGGGTGCGCCGCACCCTACGGCACAGCGCTTCGCCGTTACACGGAGGCCCCGGTCTGCTGTGCCTCTCTGGCGGAACTGCCGGTGGAACCGCTCCGTCCGGGCGACCAAAAGAGCTTCGCAATGGGCGCCGGTTCACCTGCATACCGGTTCGACACCGGCAAGAGCTATTTTCGGGCTTTTGCCCTGCCGCAAGGGCCGTATCCATACAAGGTCACCGTCAGCAGCTTTGTCATCGGGGACAACCTGAAATCGGCCTACATTTTCTTTCCCCGACTCGTCACGCTTGACGAAAACCGGAAGTTGGTGCGCTCGACAGGGCTGGAAACCTTTACCCTTCGGCAGGCGGGCTACCTGGAAACGGTGCAGGAAACGGCCGGTTTGCGCCATAAGCTTGAGGGGGGGCTGACCTTTACCGATAAAAGCCGGGACGAACGTTTTCTCGTTGTTCTGACTACAAACGACCTTCTGCAGGGGAAGACCGCTATCTCAACTGCCGGGGATGAACCGATGTTGAATTTCATAACGGTAGAGGCGAAGATGAGCGAGGCGCAGGTTCCGCACGCTCCGGCCGGGAGGGTGAGCATCTCTCTTTCCCCGCTTGTTGCGGGGACGCCCGCTGCCGGAGTAGGGGAGGGCAGTGCCGGGAAAGCGGGCAATGAGCCGTCGCCCGCCCTCCATCCGGAGCTTGTCACGGTCCGGCTTGCGAGTGGCAAGGCGATCGGCGTCGTCGAACTGGGGCGGACGACCGAAGAGACGGCCAGGCGCCTTTTTGAAGATGCCGGCGCCGGGCTTGGCCAGGGGCGGCAAAACAGCGCCACATTCACCATCGGTACGGTTGCGTTGACGCCAAAACAGCTCTTCGCTCCTCCGGGATCCCCTTACCAGCTCTATTTTGACAACCAGGGTACCCTTGTGCTTCTTGTCGACGGTACCACCTCTGCCAATCTTCCCCTTACCGGCAAAGAGTTCATGCGGCGTTTCCCCGAAGCCCATGAAAGCGGGCGCACCCTGGCCTCCTATGAGGTTCAGGCCCCCCTTGCCCGCTGCGTTGCCCTTGTCGCCGCCTTTCGCACCGTCGGCGATACCCTTGAATCCGTCGCTTACGGTTACGGCTGCCCGGTCAAATAGTGCGTATCGGCTCCCTCCGGCCAACCCGTACTATGGTCCCGCCTTGAGCCGAAAGCGGTGATTCATCAGCACAGGACAATTTAGGTATTTGTTGTGCAAGAGGGGATGGAGTCGTTCAAGACAAGGCCGAGGCGGCAAAATGATATCGCAAAGCCGCTGAACAGGGCGATATATGGTGTCACAATTTAGGCTTTGGGTTTTCCACAGTGTCGCTGAAATCAATGCCGAGGGAGGGACTGGATCATGAAGCGTATTATCGTTCCGATGCTTGCGTTGCTGTCGTTGTATGGGATGTCTTCAGCCGTTCCGGCGGGAGGGGCTCCGGACCCCGGCCCGGAAATCATCAACCTCAAGATGGGGGTCATGTCCCTGCCGTTTCAGCATAGAAAGCATCAGAAGGATCTGAACAACGAATGCTTTCACTGCCACGCGCGCGAGAACGGCAAGATCGACAATTGGGGCAAGGAAAGCGCCCATGCTCTCTGCATTTCATGTCACGACCTCTACGACAAAGGTCCGGTCGAGTGTCGCCAGTGCCATAAGAAGTAGGTCGTTCGTTCGCCCGCCCCCGGCCCGCCTTGAAAGCGGGCCTTTTTCGTGGCTCCTGCCGGGGGGACCGGCGGCCTTTCGGAACAGGGATGCCGAATCTCCCGGGCGGGTCAGGCGGAGCCGTTGCCCTTCTTGAGCCGCTGCAAACGATTATTGAGGGCCTGCCTCGTGATGCCCAGCATCCGGGCGGCTACTCCCTGGTTGTTCTTCGCGATTTCCAGGGCCCTGCGGATCAGTTCCGTTTCGGCGTGTTTCAGGGTGGGGAAGCGGTCGAAGACAACCCCGTTGGTTCCCGTATGGCCCTTGGGTGCCTGGTTGTTTTCCTGTGGCGGCAACGAATCCCGTTCCCGTTCGATGAGCTCGCTGAAACACTCGGTCGTCAGCTTCGATGATGTTGCCTTGGTGACGCTGTCGAAGACCATGGCCTTCAGTTCGCGCACATTGCCGGGAAAATCGTAGCTGCACAGGAGATCAACGAGCTCCTTCCTGTAGACTGGTCGCTCTTTCCCCATGATCCTGGCGGTTTCTTCGACAAAATGGTCCAGAAGGAGTGGAATGTCATCCAGGCGGTCCCGCAATGGGGGGATGGATACCTGGTGGGTGCAGAGGCGGTAATAGAAGTCCTTGCGGAACTTTCCCTCGTTTACCAGTTGACGCAGGTTATGGTTTGAAGCCACCACGAGGCGGGCATTGCTCTGGAGGGGGGTGTCCAGCCCAAGGGGATAGTATTCGTTTTCCTGGAGAAGGCGGAGCAGTTTTACCTGGGAGATTTCGTTCAGGTCTCCGATCTCATCAAGGAATATGGTGCCGTTGGCCGCCTTTTTTATAAGGCCTTCCCGGTCCTGGTTCGCCCCGGTGAAGGCGCCCTTTTTATGCCCGAAGAGGGTATCGGAGAACATCAGGTCATCCAGGCCCGAAATGTTGACGGATACGAAATCCCCTTTCTTTTTGCTAATGCAGTGTATTGCCCTGGCAACGAGTTCCTTGCCCACCCCGGTTTCCCCATTGATCAGGACCGCCTGATGGGAGTTCGATATGATCTCCACATACTGCATGAGGGAGAGCACATTTTTGTTTTGCGTAACAATCGAGTGCCGGGAGGCGATTGTCGATGGCGGGGTGACGTTCTGCGACGAGTCATGGAGAGAGCTGATGCCCTCGTTCAGGGAACGCAACTCCAGCGCCCGGGTAATGCTGGCCATGAAGCGGTTGATCGAGATCGGCTTTGTCAAATAATCGGCCGCTCCGGCCTTGATACAGTCGATCGCCGAATCGATCTGGTTTTCCGCCGTAACGATGATGACCGGTACATGCGGTTTGTTCTTGGTAAAGAGCTCAAGGAGATACATGCCGTGAAAGCTGGGCATGGACAGGTCCAGCACCACGGCGGCGATGTCCCGGGTGTCGAAATAGTCCACGGCCCTGCGGCTGTCGTCAAAGGTGATGACATTGTCGTATCCATCATGACAGAGCAACGACCTGAGCAATGACAAGGCCTGGGGGTCGTCATCCACGATCATGATCGGCATTGTGCCGTTATTCGGACTCTCCACGGTCAACTCCCGCATGGTCGGATTTTCCTGTTTGCTACGGGCAACGCGATGATGGCGGAGCACCCTCGTCGCTTCATAAACGGCCCTTTTGCATGGCTCTGCATACTATATCAAAAAAATCAGCATTTCAATCACCCTGCAAAAAATACCAGGGAATAAAAACCCCCCTGTTTAATGCCGCAATGGAAAAGTGCCGGTGTTGCATAACAACCCGGCCAGCCTGTGCCCCGGAAGATGTTCGCAACAGCGGCGCGATTCATTGTCCCTCTGTGCGATCCCCGGTATGCCGATCACCACATTAAAAAATATAGAGGTGAAATTATTGTGATTTTTTGCTATGAATACTGCTGTATACCCATAAAGATTGAAATGGTCTTGTTTGGGCGATCCAAGATGTGACAACTTTTTTCGGAGTGATTGATCCCGTCATGGCTGAATCAGGACAACGAAATATAGCGCTGGCAGGTGCTGTCGCTTTATGCGGCGCCATCTTTGTTGTTGATCTGCTGGCCCCGCCAAGCGTTGCGGTCTGGATCGGCTACCTTTTCATGCCTTTGCTCCTGTTCCGGCGCCTGGGTGGCGGGCCCGTCACCTGGCTGGCCGGCGCCAGCACAATATTGATGGTTGTCGATCTCCTGGTTACGCCTCCTCCCATCAATTTTGGCACAGCCCTCTTCAACAGGGTGCTGGCGATGACCGTGCTGTGGCTGTCGGTCGCCTTCCTGAGGGTGCATTCCCGCATGCGCATATCGTGCGAGGAAAGCGAAGCGCGTTACAACAGCCTGTTCGACAGCAGTACCGATGCAATGCTGATAGTTGAGCCGGACAGCGGAAACATTGTGGATGCCAACCCCGCGGCGATCTCGTTTTACGGTTATTCTCGAGCGCAGCTCACCGCCATGCGCATATTCGACATTAACATCCAGGCTCAGGATGAGACCAGGGAGAATATGCACCGTGCCCTCAACGGTACTCCCTCACGATTTTTCTTTCAGCATCGCCTGGCTGACGGCTCCCTGCGGAGTGTGGAGGTCTTTTCCGGGATAATCCGTTTTCGCGGCAGGGCACATCTTTTTTCGATCATCACCGATATCACCGAACGAAAAAGGGTTGAGCAGGAGTTGCAGCGGGCTCATGCGGAACTCGAACAACGGGTTGCCGAGCGGACCTCCGAGTTGGCGGAAGCGATCCAGATTCTGAAAAGGGAAATTGCCGAGCGGCAACGGGTTGAAGAGGCCTTGCGGGAGAATGAAGAACGTTACCGCTCCCTCTTTAACAACAGCATCGATGGCATTTTGCTTGCCACGTCCGAGGGCGAGGTGCTGGAGGCGAACCCCGAAGCCTGCCGCATCCTCGGCATGACCGAAGACGAGGTGCGCGGCCGGAGCAGGCGGGAAATCGTCGATGTGGATGATCAGCGGACGTCGGCCCTGCTTGAGGAGCGGGCGCTGACCGGCAAGGCGCGTGGAGAGGTGACGTTTCTGAGCAAGGACGGCAGCGGGGTTCCCTGTGAGCTGAGTTCATCGCTTTTTGCCGATAAGGACGGAATCCTCAGGGCTTGTATCATCTTTCGCGATGTCTCGGAACGGAAGAGGACGGAAGAGTATCTCGCCAGAACGTCCAACGAGATCCGGGACCTGTACAGCAATGCCCCCTGCGGTTATCACTCGCTGAACGAACAGGGCGTCTTTGTGCTCATCAACGATACGGAGCTCAATTGGCTTGGCTACAGCAGCCATGAGGTCCTTGGCAAGATGAGCTTCAGTGACATCCTTGCGGAAGGCGGCAGGGAGATATTCGAGGCAACCTTCTCCCGCTTGAAGCAGGAAGGGGAGATTAAGGGCGCCGAATTCGAGCTGGTCCGCAAGGACGGAAGCCAATTGTCGGTCATGGTCAATGCTGTTGCCATGCGGGATGAAGGTGGCAATTATATCATGTGCCGGTCAACCGCATTCGACATTACCGCCCTCAAACAGACGGAGTCGGCGCTGCGCAAGAGCAACGAACGTTACATGCTCGCCGTTCAGGGGGCCAGCGACAGCATCTGGGACTGGGACCTGGAAACCAATTCAGCTTTTGTCTCGCCCCGCTGGAAGGAGATGCTGGGGTACGGTGACCGTGAGATAGACAATGTCATGGAGGAGTGGATGAGCCTGATCCACCCCGATGATTATCAGGCCGCATCGAATGCCCTTAAGGACTATCTGGAAGGGCGAACCCCCGAGTTCTGCCTGGAATACCGCTTGCGTCACCAGGACGGGAGCTATCGCTGGGTCCTGACGCGCGGCGCCTGTTTCCGGGACGACGACGGCAACCCCCACCGCATGGCCGGTTCCCACACCGACATCACCGAACGAAAGCTTGCCGAGCAGCAGCTGCTGGCGGAAACAGCCGAGCGTCTGCGTACGGAGCAGGACATCAGGGAGAAGGAACGCCTGATACTGCTCCAGAGCCGTCAGGCCGCCATGGGTGAGATGATAGGCAATATTGCCCATCAATGGCGCCAACCGCTTAACACTCTCGGGCTCATCATCCAGAGATTGCAGCTCTTCTACAACTCGGGCAAGTTCGACGCCGAATTCCTGCAGGAGAGTACCCGGGAAGCCATGAAACTGGTCTATCACATGTCCCGGACCATTGATGACTTCAGAAACTTTTTCAAGCCGGATAAGGAAAAGACCTCCTTCAGCGTCCATGCCATCATTCTTCAGACCATCTCACTGATCAATGAGAGCTTCAAGGTCCACCATATAGAGCTCGATGCGGATATGGAGGATGTGTGGGTTTCCGGCTTCCCGAACGAATACTCCCAGGTTGTCCTCAACATTCTGCTGAATGCGCGCGATGCCTTTACCGAGCGAAATATGGATGACGCCAGGGTCGTGATCAGGGGCTTCGGCAGGGACGGCGTGTCCGCGGTCACCATAAGCGACAACGCGGGCGGTATCCCCGCCCCGGTCATCGACAAGATCTTCGAGCCTTATTTCACGACCAAGGGGCCGGATAAGGGGACAGGTATCGGATTGTTCATGGCCAAGACCATCATAGAAAAAAACATGCATGGCCGGCTGAGCGTCCGCAATGTGGGCGATGGCGCGGAATTCACCATCGAGGTGTGACATGCAGTCAGGTCAACCGTTACTTTCGGTCCTCTATGTGGAAGACGAACAGAGCGCACGCGAGATCCTGTGCTCGGTATTTGAAAGCACCTACCGTTTCGGGCGTTTCGATGCCGTGGAAAACGGCGAGAGGGGGCTGGCGCTTTTCAGGGAACATCGCCACGATATCGTCATTACGGACATCAGCATGCCGGTCATGGACGGCGTCGAAATGGCCGCCGCCATAAGGGCCATTAACCCCGAAACCGTCATCATCGTCCTGACGGCGCACAGCGGGACACGATACCTGCTGGACTCCATCGAACTGGGCATAAACAATTACGTGCTCAAACCGGTCAACTACGAGAAACTCTTTGCCGCCATCGACAAAAGCGTCTCAACGATCAGGCTGAAGAGGCGGGTGGCGTCCCAGCACCTTTTTATCCGCAAGCTCTCCCGTGCGGTCGAACAAAGCCCCAGCACGGTAGTGATCACCGACGCATGCGGGAAGATCGAATACGCCAATCCCAAGTTTTTCGAGCTTACCGGCTACTCTCCCGATGAGGTTATGGGGGAAAATCCGCGCATCCTCAAATCGGGGGTCATGTCCCCTGCCTTTTATGATGCCCTGTGGCGTACGATCAGCACTGGAAAGGAATGGCGCGGCGAGTTTCTGAACAGGAAAAGGAACGGTGAGCTTTATTGGGAGTCTGCCGCCATTTCTCCCGTCACCGACGAAACAGGCGCCATCACCAACTACGTTGCCGTGAAAGAGGACATCACCGCCCGCAAGCGCGCGGAAGAAAAGGTCGAAGCCCTCAACGCCGCACTGGCGGATCGCGCCAGGGAGCTGGAGGCGGCCAATGCCGATCTGGAAGCCTTCAATTACACGGTCTCCCATGATCTGCGCAATCCGTTGACCGTAATCGATAGCTGCAGCCAGCTCCTTCTGGACAGATGTGGCGGCGGTCTTGATGAACAGGGCGAAAGGTTCGCTGAAATCATCAGCCAGAAAACAAAGCATATGGGAGAGCTGCTGACAGCGCTCATCTCGTTCTCAAGGCTGTCACAGCAAGCCATAACCAGGGAGACGGTGGATCTCAGCCTGATCGTCTCCGACGTCAGAGCGGAACTGCGCCTGAAGGACCCGGACCGGCAGGTCGCGTTCCTCATCCAGGAGGGGGTTTACTGCTGCGCGGACAAGCACCTGATGAACATCGTGTTAAACAATCTTGTCGGAAACGCCTGGAAATACACCTCCCCAAAGGATGAACCGCAGATAGAATTCGGGATGTTCCATTCCGGTGGGGAGCCGGTCTATTTTGTCCGCGATAATGGCGTCGGATTCGATATGAACCACGCCGGCAAGATGTTCGGAACGTTCCAGCGCCTGCATGCCGATAGCGATTTCGACGGGTTCGGCATTGGGCTGGCGATTGTACAGCGCATCATCAGAAATCACCAGGGCAACGTCTGGGCGGAAGGGGAGCCGGGCAAAGGCGCCACGTTCTTTTTTTCGCTCTGACATCAGGCCGCCAAGCGTGACGCCGGGAAGTCTTTGCCAGTAAATCCCGGGTTTCTGATGACATCCACCAGCAAAGCCACCAGGGTGGGAACTGAGTCCGGTTTCCAGGGGCATGCGGTTTTATACCATATGATCCCTCCCGCGGTTTCAATGTCGCTCGTCCAGGCTTAATTCCGTTACGACCGCCATGGTCATGCCCGCCAACTGACGCTAATTTTTTCTTTCAGGGTTGTTCCGTTTTGCCCGATCAATGATAAAATTACCTCCAAATGAAAACGGTATCCGTAATCCTGATAGTTGTTTATCTCGTTTTCCCCGTCATCTGTCCGGGGCCGTCGTGCGGGGCGCCTTTCGCACATGCGGGGCAGAGTGCGGTTATATCCGGCGACTCCGGGGGATATCCGGCCAATCATGATACTGATAACGGCGAAACCACCCTCTGTTGTGCCGGACATATTCCTTTATCTGCATTTGCGGGCATCCCCCGTGTCGAACTGACTTCCCGGCTGTTGCCTCACGAACCCCGCCTGGCTCTGCCGCAAATAGCGGACAGGATCGTTGTCCCCCCGCAAAATTATTCCTGATGTGACCCCCGGTTGTTGTATCCCTTTGTGGTCAGTGTCTGAACCTGGGAAGCCTGATCCGAGTTACCATGTTTAATTGGCCGCTTAAAAAGCTGAAGCGTCTGGTCGTAGCCGTCATCGGCATTACCCTGCTTGCCGTTGGTATCGCCATGATCGTTCTGCCCGGTCCGGCCATAGTCGTTGTCCCCTTCGCACTGGGCATCCTTGCCACCGAGTTCGCCTGGGCTCGCAGGCTGCTGCACATGGTTCGGACGCGGATGCAACGCTCCGGCACCAACTCCGGAAGACGCTAACGAACAAAATCATGGGGAGGGTTCCGGTCATAACGACCACCACGGGAAGAAGTCCCGGCGGTCAGGATTGTTCGACTGATATCGGTAGCGGAGAACGGGGATTTTTCTGCTCTCCGCAAAAAGGCGGCTCCAATGGCCCGAAAGCCAGGAATATATGATCATGCAGGACTAACCTCGCAGGAAGCCGCCAGAATGCTCGCGGAAGAGGGGCCAAACGAACTCCCTTCTTCAAAACAGCGCGGTAACGTGCAGATAACCCTCGACGTGATGCGGGAGCCCATGTTCCTGCTGCTGGTGGCTTGCGGGGCAATCTACCTGGTGGTGGGCGACATGCAGGAAGCGCTGATGCTTCTTGCCTTCGTCTTTTTCGTCACCGGGATCACCCTCTGCCAGGAACGCAAGACGGAGCGGGCCCTGGAGGCGCTTCGCGATCTCTCCAGCCCGCGGGCCCTGGTAATTCGCGACGGCACCCAGCTGCGGATTGCCGGTCGCGAAGTGGTTCGGGGGGACCTCATTGTCCTCGCCGAAGGGGACCGGGTCCCTGCCGACGCCCTGGTGCTGGACTGCACCAGCCTGTCAACCGATGAATCGCTGCTGACAGGCGAATCCGTGGCGGTGCGCAAGGTGCCCGGCGTTGCTTTCTCGCCTGTTGCGCAGCCGGGCGGAGACGATCTCTCCTTCGTTTTTTCCGGGACATTGGTGGTGCGCGGCCAGGGGATCGCCCGCGTGGTGGCCACCGGACAGCAGAGCGCCATCGGTAAAATTGGCAAATCCCTGCAGAGTGTGACCAACGACGAGACTCTCCTGCAACAGGAAACCGGGCGGCTGGTGCGGGTGCTGGCCACGGTGGTCCTCATTCTCTGCACTCTCCTGATGCTTGCCTACGGGATAACTCGCGGCGCCTGGCTCGATGGCGTGCTGGCGGGGCTTACCCTGGCCATGGCGGTCATGCCCAACGAGTTGCCGGTGGTCCTGACCATCTTCCTGGCGCTGGGGGCATGGCGGCTTTCCCGAACCCAGGTCCTTGCCCGCAGGACCCCGGTGGTGGAGACGCTCGGTTCGGCAACCGTCCTCTGCGTGGACAAGACCGGCACCTTGACCCTGAACCGGATGACGGTCGCCGCGCTCTACGCCGACGGGCTTCTGCGCAGCATCGGCGACTGTCGCAATGACCCGCCGCCCGACACCTTTCACGATCTGGTGGAATTCAGTATTCTCGCTAACCAGCGTGACCCCTTTGACCCCATGGAACGGGCAATCAAGGAGTTTGGCGAAGAGTATCTCGCCCACACCGAGCATCTTCACGGCGATTGGCGTCTTGAAAAGGAATACCCGCTGTCTCCGGAACTCCTCGCCATGTCCCATGTCTGGAGGGCGCCGGAGGGCAGCGATTATGTCATTGCCGCCAAAGGGGCGCCTGAGGCGGTCGCCGATCTCTGTCACTTCAGCGCTGCCCGGCATAACGAGATGATGGCTGCGGTAACCAGGATGGCCGACGACGGGCTGCGGGTGCTGGGAGTGGCACGCTCGTACTTCAGTGAAGCGGGTTTGCCGGGGGAACAGCACGCGTTCACCTTCGAGTTTCTTGGGCTCGTGGGATTGACCGACCCGGTCAGGCTGACCGTGGCGCCCGCTCTTCAGGATTGCTACCGGGCCGGCATCAGAATGGTGATGATAACCGGCGACTATCCCGGCACGGCGCGGAGCATTGCACGGCAAATTGGCCTTGTCCGGCCGCATGAGGTCATCACCGGCCCGGAACTGGACTGCATGGGCGAAGATGAGTTACGGGCCAGGATACAATCGGTCAACATCTTCGCGAGAGTGGTGTCTGAACAAAAACTGCGCTTGGTGAACGCCTTGAAGAGCAACGGCGAGATCGTGGCCATGACCGGAGACGGCGTGAACGACGCGCCGGCCTTGAAAGCGGCCCATATCGGGATCGCCATGGGCGGGCGCGGCACGGATGTGGCGCGGGAGGCATCCGACCTCGTGCTCCTGGACGATGACTTTGCCGCCATCGTACGTGCGGTGAAAATGGGGCGGCGGATCTTCGATAACCTGAAAAAAGCGATGGCCTACCTGCTGGCCATCCATGTCCCGATTGCCGGGATGTCGCTTATACCGGTACTTTTCAACTGGCCGCTCTTATTCATGCCCATCCATATCGCCTTTCTCCACCTGATAATAGATCCGGCCTGCTCCATCGTCTATGAGGTGGAGCCCGCCGAAGCGGATGCGATGAACAGGCCGCCCCGGAATCCGGGGGAACCGCTCTTCAGCAAGCGCGTCCTATTGCTGAGCACACTGCAGGGCCTGAGCGTCCTGGTGACGCTTCTGCTTGTATTCGGTGTCTGTCTCGGCCGCGGGCAGGGGGAGTTCGAGGCCCGCACCCTGGCATTTACCACCTTGATAATCGCCAATCTGGGCCTCATGATGACCAATCGTTCATGGACCGGCTCCATCGGTAAAATTCTCCGGGCACCCAATGCGGCTCTCTGGTGGGTAACCGGCGGAGCGGCCATCTTTCTCGGCATTGTTTTAAATACTCAATTTCTCAGAGCACTCTTTCGTTTTGCGGTGATCCATCCGGTCGATGTGGTCATCTGCGTTTCTGCCGGTATCGCAAGCATTGTCTGGTTTGAGTTGTTCAAGGTGCTCGGCAGGAAAGGGGGGTGATTGCCTGGGGTAATTCGGTTGCCTCCGGCACAGTCGGCTCCTCCCCATCATTGATCGCGGCCTGAAAAATCGTAGTTGACAAAGCCCCTTCAATCTGTTTTATTGTCGCCACCGTTTACGGCATAACTATTTAAAATAGCTGAATAAATTTAGTTTTGCTAAATGTTTTGACCGTTCAGGCCCCCGATTTTCAATCACGGTAAACGTTCCAGGTACCCATACACTCGGAGGACATTCATGCAGAAACAGAAGTTCCGCAAGGTTATGGCCGCGAACCGCGGCGAGATCGCCATACGCATCTTTCGGGCCTGTACCGAACTGGGTATCGGTACGGTAGCCATCTATTCGGAGGAGGACAAGCTGTCGCTCCACCGTTACAAGGCCGACGAGGCCTATCTGGTGGGCAAGGGCAAGGCTCCCATCGACGCCTACCTGGGGATCGACGAGATCATTGCCCTGGCCCTCAAGGCCGACGTGGACGCCATCCACCCCGGTTACGGTTTCCTGGCCGAGAATGCCGAGTTCGCCGAGAAGTGCGAGGCCAACGGCATCGCCTTCATCGGCCCCACCGCCGAGATGCAGCGTGCCCTGGGCGACAAGGTCGCGGCCCGCAAGGTGGCCTTTGCCGCCGGGGTGCCCACCGTGCCCGGCACCGAGGACCCCATCGAGAAAGAGGAGGAAGCCCTCCGGTTTGCCAAGGAGCACGGCTACCCGATCATCATCAAGGCTGCGGCGGGCGGCGGCGGCCGCGGCATGCGCGTGGCCCACAACAAGAAAGAGCTGCTGGAGGGGCTGATCGCGGCGGGCAGCGAGGCCAAGGCGGCCTTCGGCAACCCCGCAGTGTTCCTGGAGCGCTACCTGGCCAATCCCAAGCACATCGAGGTGCAGGTGCTGGGGGACAACTTCGGCAATCTGGTGCATTTCTACGAGCGGGACTGTTCGATCCAGCGCCGCCATCAGAAGGTGGTGGAGTTCGCTCCCTCCCTGTCCCTGTCCCAGAAGACCCGCGAGGAGTTGTGCGACGCGGCCCTCAAGATCGCCGGCCAGGTTAAGTACCGCAATGCCGGGACCGTGGAGTTTCTCCTGGACCAGGAGGGGAACTGGTACTTTATCGAGATGAATCCCCGCATCCAGGTGGAGCACACGGTGACCGAGATGATCACCGGCCGCAACCTGGTGCAGGACCAGATCCTGATTGCCTGCGGCCATAAGCTGTCCGACCCGGAGATCAACATCTCCAGCCAGAGTGCCGTGGATATGCGCGGCTATGCCATCCAGTGCCGCATCACCACCGAAGACCCGGCCAATAACTTTGCCCCGGACTTCGGTACCCTGACCACCTACCGCTCGGCTGCCGGGTGCGGGGTGCGGCTGGACGCCGGCAACGCCTTTACCGGGGCGAAGATCACCCCCCACTACGATTCCCTGCTGGTCAAGATCAGCTCCTGGGGTCTGACCTTCCAGGCAGCGGCCCACATCATGAACCGCGCCCTGCAGGAATTTCGCGTTCGCGGCGTCAAGACCAACATCGGTTTCCTGGAGAATGTCGTCACCCATCCGGTTTTTCTGAAAGGGGGGTGCGACACCTCGTTTATCGAGAAACACCCGGAACTGCTCAAGGTCCGCGAGAAAAAGGACCGGGCCAGCAAGGTGCTCAAATTTCTGGGCGAGGTGGTCGTCAACGGTTCGCCCGGCATCACCAAACCGCTCAAATCAGCCGACCTGCTGGAGGGCCGTGTCCCGGAAACCGACGTGACCAAGCCGCGCCCGGCCGGTTCCCGCGACCTGTTCATGAAGCTGGGGGCCGAGGGGCTTTCCAAGTGGATCCTGGAGCAAAACAAACTGCTCCTGACCGATACAACCATGCGCGACGCCCACCAGTCCAATCTGGCAACCCGCGTACGCACCTATGACCTGCTCAGGATCGCCGAGCCGACCTCCCATCTGGGCGCCGACCTGTTTTCCCTGGAGTGCTGGGGGGGCGCCACCTTCGACGTGTCCATGCGCTTCCTCCGGGAGGACCCCTGGCAGCGGCTGCACAAGCTCTCCGAACAGATTCCCAACATTCTGTTCCAAATGCTCCTGCGCGGTTCGAATGCCGTAGGCTATACCAACTACCCGGACAACGTGGTGCAGAAGTTCGTGGAGGAGGCCGCCAACTCGGGCATCGATATCTTCCGCATCTTCGACTCTCTCAACTGGACCACCGGCATGCAGGTGGCCATGGAAGCGGTGCGCAAGAGCGGCAAGATCTGCGAAGCCGCCATCTGCTACACCGGGGACATCACCGATCCCAGACGGGACAAGTACCCGCTGGAATACTACGTGAACATGGCCAAGGAACTGGAAAAGATGGGTGCCCATATCCTGGCCATCAAGGATATGGCCGGTCTGCTCAAGCCCCTGGCCGCCTATAAACTGGTCAAGGCGCTCAAGGAAAACGTCGGCATCCCGGTCCATCTCCACACCCACGACACCTCAAGCAACGGCAGCGCCACCCTGCTCAAGGCCTGCGAGGCCGGGGTGGACATCGTCGATGCGGCACTGTCGTCCCTTTCGGGATTGACGGCCCAGCCCAACCTGAACGCCCTGGTGGCAGCCCTGGAGGGGAGCGAACGCGATCCGAAGGTCAACGCCTCCGGCCTGCAAAGGCTGGCCAACTACTGGGAGACGGTGCGCGATTACTACGCCCCCTTCGAGTCGGGCCTCAAATCCGGCACGGCCGAGGTCTACCACCATGAAATCCCGGGCGGCCAGTATTCCAACTACAAGCCCCAGGTGGCCGGGTTGGGTCTCCTGGAGCGCTGGGACGAATGCAAGGAGATGTACCACAAGGTCAACCTCCTGTTCGGAGATATCGTCAAGGTAACACCTTCGTCCAAGGTGGTCGGCGACATGGCCATGTTCCTGGTCAAGAACAACCTCGAACCGGAAGATGTCTTTACCGCGGGGGACGAACTGGCCTTCCCGGAGTCGGTTGTGGGGATGTTCAAGGGCATGCTGGGCCAGCCCTACCAGGGGTGGCCGCAGGAGTTGCAGCGGATCATCCTGAAGGGGGAACAACCGATCACCTGTCGTCCCGGCGAACTGCTGGAGCCGGTGGATTTCGACGAGGAACGGCTCAAGCTGGAAGAGAAGCTGGAGCATGCGGTCAGCGACAAGGCCCTTGTTTCCAGCATCCTCTATCCCCACGTGTATCCCGAGTTCGACCGCCATCGCCAGGAGTACTCCGACACCTCGGTCATCCCCACGCCGATTTTTTTCTACGGTCTGGAACCGGGCCAGGAAACCTCCATCGAGATCGAGCCGGGCAAGACCCTGATCATCAAGCTCAACGCCGTGGGACGCGTGCAGGCGGACGGCACCCGCACCGTGTATTTTGAACTGAACGGCAACAACCGCTCGGTGGTCATCCGCGACCAATCGGTCCAGAGCGACGAGGCGGTACGCGAGAAGGCCGACAAGGGCAACCCCAACCACGTGGGTGCTCCCATGCCGGGCAAGGTGCTCAAGGTCAATGTCAAGGCCGGCGACCTGGTCAGGGTCGGCGACGTGCTGGTGGTGACCGAGGCCATGAAGATGGAGACCAACATCAAGGCCAAGGCCGACGCCCGCGTGGCCGAGGTTAAGTTCAAGGAGGGTGAGAAGGTGGAGAAGGAGGACCTGATCATCGTCATGGGCTGACGGGAGCCAGATAAAATGAACGAGGGGTTACGGCGGCAAGCGTAACCCCTTTTTTGTTGCCCTTCAAAATAATGGAGTGGTTTAAATTGTTGAATTATTAGGCATAATTTAGATTTAACCTTGACATTGTTGAGAGCATATTCATATTCAATTGGCAGGAGTTTCTGCGTTCCGGGGAGGAGGCGGATTTGGGGATAATTTTGGTATTATGTCCCCCGATTTCTCCCGTGTCCCCATATTTTCGAATTGCTCAATATGGGGAAAGTATGTTTACTTTAAATGGTTTAAAGAAAGTAAAATGTGATTTGGTTGAGAAGTTTGTTGTAGTAAATGGAGTTAATTATGAAGTAATGAATGTAAAAAATACAGACAGTGCTAGAACTCAAGCGGCTGGATTAACTATATTCTTGTTAATATTAAATATATATTTCGGAGCCTTTATGTATTTTTATAGAGGTCCCTATTCTTATAAAGGCCAAGAAATTTTAATGATGGTGGCCTTTGTTACAATATTTACAGGATTACTTTTTTCTGTCCATAAATTTAATTTAATATTTAATTGCAGAAGTATATGGCAAATAAATATTTATCATACAATATATATCGAAAAAATAGATGATTATAATATTGAAGCTAATCTTAAAAAATTTCCTATTACAGATGATGTGCCACCTCAATTTAGTTTGAAGGCAATAAATAAATTTGATTGTGTTCTATTAGTCATTTTATTTATTATATTTAACATCTGTTATTTTTATCGGAAATATTATACATATTGGGCAGAAACCATGCTTGTTTTTCCATGTTATCTTGTATATATAAGGATAAAAGATATATATTACAGTTGTAAGAACTTGAAATGGTAAAAACAATATGCCGAATCCTCGTTCCCTACGAATACGAATCAGAGGCTCAACTGATTGGCATTATGCTTCGGGAAGAGTTCAAACGCAGAACCGTCGCCATTGCCAAGGGAGAATATAAGCCCCGTAAGGACGAGCCGAAAATCTGGTTCGGCTCGTTGCAATCGTTCGCATAGGTTCTGAGCGAGGAAAGCAGGATGCTCCTGCATATCATCGAGGAACAGAAGCCGAAATCTTTACGGGAGCTGGGAGATTTGACGGGGCGCAAGAAGAGCAACCTATCGCAGACTCTGCATACCACGGTCGGCTACGGTATCGTTGAGCTGGTTCGCGAACGAACGAGAGAGCTTGTGCCGGTTGTGAAGGCAACGTAATTCAACCTGGAGATCGGCCTGCCACGTGAGTGTGGCTTCTGTGGGCGGGCGGCAGGGGAGGCTCGCCGTTAAAAACGGGGAAGACCAATCGGCCCTGTGCAAGTGTGTGAAAATCAAACGCCCCGCTTCGAATCTCCGAGGCAGGGCGTTTTGTGTCCGTCACAATTATGGCGGATGGTTTATGCCGTCCGAACCTTCTTCTTGCTTTCCGGCAGCAGGTTGATGAGGCCGCGCAGGGCGGAATTGACCGCCTTTGCGTCAGGGAAATAGGTTCTGATATCCTCATCGAGCACGATGGCGCTTTTTTCGGGAACGAACGTATGGATCACCGTCGCTCCATCCTCACTGCGCACCTTTACGGTGTATCCTTTTTTACAGGCCGCATGATGTTTGCCGCGTACCCCGCCGGAGAAATCGACCGGCTTTATATCATCGGTGTTAGTTGCCTTTTTCATATGCCTTCCTTTCCGCCGCCAGTGCCGGACGGGAACTGATGATTCTGATGTGCGAAGCCCTTTCAGTATAGGATACCACAAGTAGCTTGCTCTGGTCCGATAATCCGATGTCGAGGAACCGATATTCGGTTTCCGAGTGAGAAGGATCGGCAACGGTTATGGAGAGCGGGTCGAGAAAAACCGTCACTGCCTCTTCGAAACTTATGCCATGCTTTTTCAAGTTGGCATGAGCCTTTTTCTCATCCCATTCGAAAATCGTCATAGATAAACTCGATTCCTCCGAAGTCCAAAGAACTATAGCACAACACCTGTCAAAATAAACTGAAACGTTTGGTCCATGACATGCTGCCGAGGAGTTTATCTCCTCCTGCCCATAAAACGACGTCATGGTGGCTGGAAAGCGGTATACTAAATTAGATATATAAAAAGGCTGTTCAGTGCAGGAGGAGGTTGGGTGTATGGATACCGAAAAAAGGCCAGAAAATCATGAGGTTTCCCTTGCCGGCCGCATTGCCGGGGCGGTGTGGGGGCAGTTCGTGGGCGACGCCTTTTGCCTGGGAAGCCACTGGATCTATGATCTCGATGAACTGGAGCGGCGTTTCCCCGGCGGGCCGCAGGGCTTTGACCCGCCGGCGGAGGGACACTACCATTTCGGCAAGAGTCCGGGCGAACTGACCCACTACGGCGACGCGGCGCTGCTTCTGCTGCGTTCGCTGATGGAACGGGACGGTTTCGATGCCGCCGATTTCGGGAGCCGCTTTGTGGCGCTGATGGAATGTCCGGCGTACCAGGGGTATCGCGACCACGCCACCAGGGGGACCCTGGCCAACTATCGGGCGTTCCGGGAGGCCCACCCCGATGCGGCCTACAGTTTCCAGGAGGGCGCCGACGACGACCAGCCTGCGACCATCAGCCGGTTGGCGCCGCTGGCGGCGCGTTATTTCAACAGCAGCGATTATCTGGCGCAGGTGGAACGGGTCACGCGGGTCTGTCAGAATAACGAGCGTGCCGTGGCCTACCTCAAAGCCCATGCGGTGATCCTGCGCGAATTGTTTTCCGGACGCCCCATGGCGGACGCATTCGACACGGCGGCGGAACAGATGGCGGCCGTGGGAGAACCGGGTGCCGAAGTGAGCCGGAATATCAGGGATGCCTTCTCGTCCCGCAATCTGTCGGTGCGAACGGTGACCGTGCGCTTCGGCCAGTCGTGCCCCCTGGTCAACAGCTTCCCGGCGGCGGTTCACTGCGCCCTGCACCATGCCGATAACTTCAGCGGAGCGTTGCGGGCCACGGCGGCTGCCGGCGGCGACAACGCCGGCCGGGCTGCCATGGTCGGGAGCTGGCTGGGCGCAGCTCTGGGTATTTCCGCCATCCCCGGCGAATGGCGGAAACGCCTCAAGGCGCACGCCGAGATCGAGAACGGCGTCGGACGCTTGATGAGGGTGGAATGAGTTCGGGGCGGCTTCGGCCGCCTCTTTTATTGCTTTTGACTCGCCGGCGCCTGTGACGTATAATCACTCCCGGACGGTCGCCGACGATGCCTGCCGCGCCATACGACATCGTTAGCTCAGGTTGTTCAAAAATAGTCAGATCGCCGCACCCGCAGAACGCCCTGAGGAGGCAGCCCTCTCTCTATCTCTCCCCCAAGGGGGGAGAGCATGCCTTGCCCTCTCCCGCCGGGAGAGGGATTGGGTGAGGGATTGGGTGAGGGAGCGTAGCGCTACGCCGCACGAAAGGGCGTTCGAGGACGCGACGAGATGGCTGTTTTTCAACAACCTCTTCACCGAGAGGAGCCCCATGCAATTCTTTATCGACCCTTATTTTCCCGATGACATACGCGCAGTTGGCGACGCAGGCATGGCCGGATTCGAAGAGAAGCGGCCATTGTATTTTTCCGGCTGCAAGAATTTCCTCGGCCACTACCGCGATGAGATCAGAAAACTGCACGATGCCGGCGCATCCGGCAGCGAGGTGGCCCACCTGATCTGCGACATGATGGATGAGCTCAACAACAAGCTCTTCCAGAGTATCCTGTACGACGTGGACGGCGGCAGCATGATGGAGCATATCACCCTGGTGGCGGTGGGGGGGTATGGGCGTGGCGAACTGAATCCCGGCTCCGATATCGATATCATGTTCCTGCACGACGGCAGCATGCCGGCGGCTCGCGTGGAGGATGTGGCCCAGAAGCTTCTGTATTTCCTGTGGGACATGCGTCTGGACGTGGGCTATTCGGTGCGGAGGGTCGCGGATTGCGTTGAAATGGCCGCCGCCGACAGCACGGTCAAGACCGCTCTGATCGATGCCCGCTACCTGAGCGGAAACCGGCAGCTCTTCGACACGCTCTTCAAGGTGATCTTCACCCAGATCCTGACCAGGTCCAGCGACAAGTTCATCAAGGAAAAGATGGCCGACATGAAAAGCCGGAGGGAGAAGTACGGCTCGACCGTCTACCTGCTGGAACCCAACCTGAAGGAGGGTGAGGGAGGCTTGCGCGATTTGCAGACCGCCATGTGGGCGGCGCGCGTCAAGTACAAGTTCACCAGCCCCAAGGAGTTGATCATCAAGGGCATCCTGACGGAAGAAGAGTTGGACAGTTATTATGCCGCCCTTGACTACCTCTGGCGCATCCGCAATGAACTGCACTATTTCAACGGCCGCAAGAACGACCAGCTCACCTTCGATGCCCAAGTGCACCTGGCCCGTTTCATGGGCTATAGCGATCACGGCAAGGTGCTGGCGGTGGAAGATTTCATGCGGGATTACTACCGTCACGCCAACCGGGTCGAACACTTTGCCTCAAGCCTGGTGTCCCAATGCATCTGGCGCGATGAGGGGGCCCTGAAAATCCTCGGCTATTTCGTGCGTCGGCCGGTGGGTGATGGCTGCTATGTGCTCAAAGGTGAGCTGATCATCCCGGATGAGACGGTGGTGGAGAAAAACCCGGTTGTCCTGATGCGCATCTTTGAATTGGCCCAGAAACATGGTGTCGGCCTCAACGTCCGCGTCAAGGCGCTGATCCGCAAGAGCCTGCACCTGGTCAACGACAAGTTTCGCCGCAACCGCGACGTGAACCAGTCGTTTCTGGCCATCCTGCGCTCCCCAAAGGATGTGGCCCAGACCCTGCGGAGCATGCACCACCTGGAGTTCCTCAACCGCTACATCCCCGAGCTGGAGCATATCTACTGCAAGGTGCAGCACGATATCTATCACATCTATACCGTGGATATCCACACCCTGTTTGCCGTGGAAGAGGCGGAGAAAATGCTGACCGGCCAATCGAAGGAGGTGCTTCCCTTCCCGTGCGAGGTGGCTTCCCAGATCGGCAAGCGCGAACTGCTGCTCCTGGCGGTCCTGTTTCACGACATCGGCAAGGGGGAAGGGGGAGGGCACGCCGAAAAAGGCGCCGCCATGATCCCCACCATTGCCCGGCGCATGGGACTCTCCAAGGAGGGCACCGAACGGCTGGAGTTCCTGGTGCTGCACCACCTGCTGTTTGCCCATATCTCCCAGCGCCGCGACCTGCACGACGAGCGGATGGTGGTTCAGTTCGCGCTCCAGATGGAAACCAGCGAAAACCTGAAGATGCTCTATCTGTTGACCATTGCCGATGTCAGGGCGGTGGGGTCCGATGTCTGGACCAACTGGAAGGCGCTTCTGTTTCAGGAATTGTACGAAAAAGCCTTCAATGTGCTGGAACGGGGCGACTTTCACCTGGAAGCCAGCAGCGAGCGGGTCAAGGGTGTCATCAAGCAGGTTACGGAGCTGCTGCAGGACGATTTCCCGGTGGCGGCGGTCCGGGAAGAGCTCAAGGCCATGCCGGTCCGCTTGCTGCTTTCCAACGATCTGGGCCTCATCTCCGGCCATGCCCGGCTGTTGCTCGGCCTGGAATCCAGCGATCTCCTCATGAAGGTCGTCCATCAACAGGAGAGCGGCTATTCCGAGTTCACCATCTGCACCCACGACATGCCGGGGCTGTTTTCGCGCATTACCGGGGTTATGGCAGCCAACGGCGTCAACATCCTGGGCGCCCAGATCAACACCAGCCGCAACGGCAAGGTGCTGGACATCCTCCAGGTCAATTCGCCCCAGGGGCTGGTCATCACCGACGAACAGCGCTGGCAGAAGGTCCAGGACGACATGCGTCGGGCTCTTCATGGAGAGGTAAGCGTGGCGGAGCTCGTGGAAAACCGACAGCGCCCCTCGCTCCTCACCGCCCGCCCCATCCCGCGTTTTCCGACCCGTGTGGAGATCGACAACGAGGTGTCGGAGGATTATACGGTCATCGATATCTACACCCATGACAAGGTCGGGCTGCTCTACCTGATCACCAGCACCCTGACCCACCTGGGACTCTACATCGGCGTGTCCAAGATCTCCACCAAGGTCGATCAGGTGGCCGATGTTTTCTATGTGCGGGATATCTTCGGCCAGAAGATCGTCTTCGACGAGAAGCTGGAGGAGATCACGTCGCGCCTGATACGGGCCATCGACGAATGGGTGTGATATCCGGACGCCGACGGGAGTGCTTATGAGCTACGACCAGAAGAAGAAAATCCCACACCTGCACCCCATGTGCGTGCACTTCCCCCAGGCCCTCTTTCCGGTCGCCTTTGCCTCGGCGCTGCTCTACCTGGCGCTGGGGATCCGCGAGTGCGAGGCCGGCGCCTACCTGTGCGCCTTCTTCGGGCTGCTATCCTCTCCGGCGGCCATTCTGAGTGGTGTCATCGACTGGAAGCTCCGCTTCAGGGGGGGCATGACCCGGGTGTTCAAGATCAAGATTGCCGGCTCGGCCCTTCTGGTTGTCCTGGCCCTGCCGGCAGTGCTGCTGCGAGCGTATCATCCCGATCTGCTCCTGCATCCACTCCAGGGAGCCGGCCTGAGTTACCTGTCCCTTTTGGCCGCCTGCGTCGCGGACTGCACCGTGCTCGGCTTCTACGGCGGCCGACTGGTGTTCCATTGATGGCGAGCATATGACGGAACAGCACCATAACGATCCATTGCACGGCATCACTCTGAAGATGATGCTGGCCGAACTGGTCGATCATTACGGGTGGGAAGGGTTGGGAGAACGCGTCGCCGTCAGGTGCTTCACCCACGACCCGAGTATGGAGTCAAGCCTGAAGTTCCTGCGCAAGACCCCGTGGGCCAGGGATAAGGTGGAAGAGGTGTACCTGCGCTGGAAATTGGAGGAAGCGTAAGATGTGCGGTTGCAGTCTTGCGCCCTGCGCCGTTCCGGGAGGGATTCGGGTCCCATGAACGACTACCTTGACCTGTTCATAAGCTACCTGGCTGTGGAGAAGGGACTCTCGGCCAATACCCAGGAGGCCTACAGCCGTGACCTGGCCCGCTACCTGGATTTTCTCGACAAAGAGGGGCGCACGTCCCCCAACAGCGTGAAGTCCACGGATATCGCGCTCTTCATGGGACGGCTGAAAGAACGGGGGATCGGCCCGCGCAGCAGGGCGCGCTGTCTCTCCGCCATTCGGATGTTTCACAAGTTCCTGATGGTGGAAAGCTACGCCGAAACCAATCCGACCTCGATCATCGAAGCGCCCCGCATCCTGCACAAATTGCCCGAGTTCCTCACAGCCCGGGAGGTGGACGCGCTGTTCGCCGCCTGTGCCGGCACGTCGGCCGAGAATGTCCGTGACCTGGCCATGCTGGAGTTGCTGTATGCCACCGGCCTGCGGGTCTCGGAGCTGGTCGGCCTCAAACTGCGCGAGGTCAACCTGGCCTCCGGTTACCTGATGACGGTGGGGAAGGGCAACAAGGAACGGCTGGTGCCCATCGGCGAATCGGCCCGCGACAAGGTCGGAGAGTATCTTGCTGCCGTACGCGCCAAGGCGGACCCACAGGGCGAAAACCCTTTTCTCTTTCTTTCCCGTCTGGGTACGGACATGAGCCGCCAGGCATTTTGGAACATCATCAAAAAACGGGCCATGCTGGCCGGCATCCGCAAGAACATTTCGCCCCACACCCTGCGGCATTCCTTTGCCACCCACCTGCTGGAGAACGGCGCGGATTTGCGCAGCGTCCAAATCATGCTGGGGCATGCCGATCTCTCCACCACCCAGATCTATACCCACGTCACCCGCGAACGGCTGAAGCGGTTGCACCAACAGATCCATCCCCGCGGGTGATGCACCAAATATCAATTTGCCACGGAGCCGCAGAGGCGCGGAGAAAACCTTTGGGGTGTGAAGGGGGCGCGGGATTCGTGCCATCTTGGCTTCAGCTTTTGTATAGGGGTTGTGTGCAGGGGCTTATTCTCGAAAAATCTCCGGGCGGCCTTTGCGCCTCCGTGGCTCTGTGGCAAAAAGGTGTAACTCGATTGCCATGATTACCCTTGAAACTATTCCGCGCTTCGAGTATAAATATAGTTTATTGTTACGCCGCATAAACGCCGTCGTGCGTTAATTATAACTGTTCGAAATCCTTCATTGTTTGTGTCCTCTGGGACATGTGCTTCGTCAGTCCGGGAACCCTGGAGCCTGTGTGAAAATCTGTTCGCTGGCCAGCGGCAGCAAGGGAAACTGTCTGTACGTCGAAACCGGCGACACGCGTCTGCTGATCGACGTGGGGTTGTCGTTGCGCGAGACTCTGCTGCGCATGGATGCCCGCGGTATCGATGCCGCTCGTGTCCACGCCGTGCTGGTCAGCCACGAGCATATCGACCATATCCGGAGCGTGGGGTCCTTTGCCCGCAAGTTCAAGGTGCCGGTGGTCGCCAGTCACCTGGTATGCAAAAAAGCGGAGAAATACCTGCACAAGGCGCATCTGGTCGAGTTTGAGGCCGGTTGCGCCCTGCCGTTCCGGGACATTCGGGTCGATCCGTTTCCCATCACCCACGATGCCTGCGACCCGGTCGGTTTTGTCCTGGAGTCGCGGGAGGGATGCTGCGGTTCGGCCACCGACCTGGGGATCGTCACCCGCCTGGTGGCGGAAAAGTTGCGCGGCTGCCGGGCGCTGAACCTGGAAGCGAACCACGATGTGGAGATGCTGATGAACGGCCCCTATCCGTGGGAGCTGAAGCAGCGCATCAAGTCGCGCCACGGCCATCTCTCCAATGAAGAATCCCTGGAGCTTCTGTTCGACCTGGCCCACGCCGGGCTGGAGGCACTGGTGATGGCCCACCTGTCCGAGATCAACAACCACCCGGACCACGTGGTCCGCACCACCGATGCCTTCCTGCGTGACCAGAACGTCTGCGCCCCCCGGATCGTGATCGGTGACCAGTACGCGGCAAGTGATGTTTTGACAATTTAACAGGTTGTTGAAAAACAGCCATCTCGCCGCATCCTCGAAAGCCGCCTTGTGCGGCGTAGCGCTGCGCTCCCTCACCCAATCCCTCTCCCGGAGGGAGAGGGATTGGCATGCTCTCCCCCTCTGGGGGAGAGATAGAGCGAGGGCTGCCTCCGCGGGGCTTTCTGCGGGTGCGACGATCTGACTATTTTTGAACAACCCTGGGTTTTTCAACAACCTTTACAGTTACAGGAGTTATTGATGATTCCACGTTATACCCGTCCCGACATGGCCCGCATCTGGGAACCCGAAAACCGCTTCCGCATCTGGCTGGAGATAGAAACCCTGGCGTGCGAAGCCCAGGCCGAACTGGGCGTCATCCCCAAGGAGGCGGTGCCGGTCATCCGCGAAAAGGGGAACTTCGACATCGCCCGCATCGACGCCATCGAGGCCGAGGTGAAACACGACGTGATCGCATTCCTCACCTCGGTAGCCGAATATGTGGGGCCTGAGGCGCGTTTCATTCACCAGGGGATGACCTCCTCCGACGTGCTGGATACCTGTCTGTCGGTGCAGTTGGTCCAGGCCGCCGACGAGCTGCTGGCCGATCTGGACATGGTGCTGGCGGCCATCAAGGAACGCGCCCTGGAGCACAAGGACACCGTCTGCATCGGCCGTTCCCACGGCATCCATGCCGAACCGGTCACCTTCGGCCTCAAGCTGGCCTCCTGGTATGCCGAGATGCAGCGCAACCGCCGGCGGCTGGCCGCGGCCCGTGAAAATATCGCCACCGGCGCCATATCCGGCGCGGTCGGCACCTTTGCCAACATCGACCCCCACGTGGAAGAATATGTCTGTAAAAAGATGGGCCTCACGCCTGAGCCGGTCTCGACCCAGGTCATCCCGCGCGACCGGCATGCCGAGTACTTTTGCGCCCTGGCCCTGATCGCGTCGTCCCTTGAGCGTATCGCCGTCGAGATCCGCCATCTGCAGCGCACCGAGGTGCTGGAGGCCGAGGAGTTCTTCAGCAAGGGGCAGAAGGGGTCGTCGGCCATGCCCCACAAGCGCAACCCGATCCTCTCCGAAAATCTGACCGGGCAGGCCCGCTATATCCGCTCCATGTGCATTCCGGCGCTGGAAGACGTGGCCCTGTGGCACGAGCGGGACATCTCCCACTCCTCGGTGGAACGCTACATCGGGCCGGACGGCACGGTGGCGCTCGATTTCTCCCTGCGCCGCCTGGGCGGCCTGATCAAGAACCTGGTGGTTTATCCCAAGAACATGCTGGACAACCTGAACAAGATGAAGGGACTGGTCTTCTCCCAGAAGATCCTCCTGGACCTGACCCAGGCGGGCGTGTCGCGGGAGGACGCCTATCGCCTGGTGCAGCGCAACGCCATGAAGGTCTGGGAGCAGGGCAAGGATTTTCAGGAGGAATTGCTGGCGGACCAGGATGTGGTCGGCGCCCTGGGCGAGGCCAAGATCCGCGAGTCCTTCGATCTCAACTATCACCTCAAACACGTGGATACCATCTTCAAGCGAGTCTTCGGTGAATATTAGAATCCTCTCGTTTGTTCAGGGTCTCTTCCGGCCGCAGGATGCGGACGGCCCCATTCTGTTCTGGGCCAAGGAGATTCTGGGCGCGCTGTTGATCCTGGCGTTTTTCTGGATGCTGGCCCAGCTGGCCGTCCTGGCGCTGAACAAGTGGGGCAGGCGGCTCGCGGCGTTCACCAGCACCGACCTGGACGACCGCATCCTCCAGCGCATCATTCCCCATGTGTCGCGGCTTCTGATCATGCTGGGCCTCTACCTGGCGCTCCTCTCCCTGCCGCTGCACGAAAAGCTGGTGGTGGTACTGTCCGGCACCCTCTTCATCGCCCTGGTGGTCATCATCTTCAACCTGATCTACCACGCCTTTGACGAACTGTTGCAATGGTATATCGCCGGCCGGCAGCACGATGGCGCTGCCCTGATCTCCCGGCACATGATCCCGATTGCGGAAAAGATCACCATGCTGTTCCTGATGGGCACGGCGCTGATCGTCATTCTCAAGCATTTCCACTACGACATCTTCTCGCTGGTCACCGCGCTCGGCATCGGGTCCCTGGCCATCGGCATGGCGGCCAAGGACACCCTGGCCCACATGATCTCCGGCTTCACCCTCATGCTCGACCAGCCTTTCCGGATCGGCGACCGCATCCAACTGTCGGGCGGCCAGGTGGGGGATGTGGCCGGTATCGGCCTGCGCAGCACCAGGATCAAGACCCTGGACAACCAACTGCTGATCATCCCCAACTCGGACCTGTGCAATACCATGCTGATCAACCAGGCCTTTCCGGATGTCCGGGCCAAGGGGCGCATCAACATCGGCGTGGCCTACGGTTGCGACGTGGATCGCGTCAAGGGACTCCTGGTGGCGACGGCTCTTGAGGTTGAGGATGTACTGCGTGACCCGGTGCCGGAAGCATATTTCGTCTCCTTTGGCGATTCGGCCCTGAATATGTCGCTGTTTTTCTGGGTGAAGGAATATTCCCTGTTGTTCTCCGTCACCGACAAGATCAATTCGTTGATCATTCGTCGCTTTAACGAAAATGGCATTGAAATCCCGTTCCCCATCAGGACGGTGATCATGGGGCACAATGAAAAAGGAACCAACTGACATGGCATACAGAATCGAAGTGGCCCTGAAGGAGAACGTCCGCGACGCCCGCGGAGAACGGATCAAACGGGAGATCGAGCATTTTCTGCACCTGCCGGTCGCCCAGGTCCGCACCATCGACGTTTATGCCGTGGATGCCCCCCTGGCGCAGGAAGAGCTCCGGCAGGCTGCGACCGGCCCGTTCAGCGACCCGGTAATCCAGGAGTGGAGCATTGACCGGCCCCTGGCGGCCGATTTCGATTTTGCCGTGGAGGTGGGGTTTCGTCCCGGCGTGACCGACAACGTGGGGCGCACCGCCCGGGAAGCCGTGGAATACCTGACCGGCCGTCCCTTCAGCGCCGGTGAAGGGGTTTACTATTCGGTGCAATATCTGCTGCAGGGCGCCTTTGAACTGTCCGACGTGGAGCGCATCGCCACCGGCCTCCTGTGCAACACCCTTATCCAGCGCTACAACGTGCTCCCGGCGGCCGATTTCATGGCCCGGCGCGGTTTTGCGCCGACCGTCCCCAAGGTGCTGGCCGAGATCAGGGCCGAGGTGCGGGAGATCGACCTGAACGTGTCCGACGAGGAGTTGCTGCGAATCAGCAAGGAGGGGGTGCTGGCCCTGACCCTGGAGGAGATGCGGATCATCCAGGCCCATTATCGCGACCCACAGGTAGTGGCGGAACGCGCCACGGTGGGGTTGGGCGCCAAGCCGACCGACGTGGAGCTGGAATGCCTGGCCCAGACCTGGTCCGAGCACTGCAAGCACAAGATCTTTTCCGGCACGGTGCAGTACGAGGACGAACAGGGCAACAAGCAGGAGATCAAATCCCTGTTCAAGTCGTTCATCCAGCGGACCACCAAGGACGTGCGCGCAAAGCTGGGCGACAAGGATTTCTGCCTGTCGGTGTTCAAGGACAATGCCGGGGTGATCAAGTTCAACGACCAACAGTCCCTGGTCTTCAAGGTGGAGACCCACAACTCGCCGTCGGCCCTGGACCCTTACGGCGGGGCCTTGACCGGCATTGTGGGCGTCAACCGCGACCCCTTCGGCACCGGCCAGGGAGCCAAGCTGATCTTCAATACCGATGTGTTCTGCTTCGCCGACCCGTTTTACGAGAAACCGCTGCCCACGCGCCTGCTCCATCCCCGCCGCATCTACGAAGGGGTGGTGGAGGGGGTCGAGCATGGCGGCAATAAGAGCGGCATCCCCACGGTCAACGGCTCGCTGGTCTTTGACGAGCGTTTTGCCGGCAAGCCGCTGGTGTTCTGCGGTACGGCCGGGATCATGCCGCTTGAGGTCAACGGCACGCCGGGCTACGAAAAATCCATCCATCCGGGCGACCTGATCGTGATGACCGGCGGCCGTATCGGCAAGGACGGCATCCACGGCGCCACCTTTTCGTCCGAGGAGTTGAACGAAAACTCGCCGGTCACGGCGGTGCAGATCGGCGACCCCATCACCCAGAAGCGCATGTTCGACTTCCTGATCCGGGCGAGGGACAAGGGGCTCTATCGTTTCATCACCGACAACGGCGCCGGGGGGCTCTCCTCCTCGGTGGGCGAGATGGCCGGCGAGTGCGGCGGCTGCCGCATGGATTTATCTAAAGCACCACTTAAATATCCAGGACTTAACCCCTGGGAAATCCTCATCTCCGAAGCCCAGGAACGCATGTCCCTGGCGGTGCCGCCGGACCGGATCGCGGAGTTCCTGGCCATGGCCGGACGTTTCGGGGTCGAGGCCACGGTACTGGGCGAGTTCACCGACAACGGCGTATTCCATATCCTCTACGACGGCCGCACCGTGGCCTGGCTGCCCATGGCGTTCATGCACGAGGGGCTGCCTCCCATGCAACTCCCCGCCAAGTGGGAGCCGCCCCGGCACACGGAGCCGACCGTCGAGGCCGGGGACGATTATTCCGGCGACCTGGCAACCCTGCTCTCATCCCTCAACATCTGTTCCAAGGAGTCGGTGGTGCGCCGCTACGACCACGAGGTCCAGGGGGGCTCGGTGGTGAAGCCGTTCAGCGGCGTCGCCAATGACGGTCCCTCCGACGCCGCCGTGGTGCGGCCGATCCTGGACTCCTTCGAGGGGGTGGTGACGGCCCACGGCATCTGCCCGCGCTACTCCGACATCGACACCTACCACATGACCGCCAACGCCATCGACGAGGCGTTGCGCAATTATGTGGCCGTGGGCGGCTCCCTCGACCTGGTGGCCGGCCTGGACAACTTCTGCTGGTGCGACCCGGTCCTGTCGGAAAAGACCCCGGACGGCCCCTACAAGATGGCACAGCTGGTGCGCTCCAACCAGGCGCTGTACGATATCTGCATGGCGTACAACCTGCCGCTGATCTCGGGCAAGGATTCCATGAAGAACGACTTCTACGACGGCTCCACCAAGATCTCCATCCCGCCGACCCTGCTCTTCTCGGTGATCGGCAAGATCGAGGACGCCCGCAAGGCTGTCACCATGGACGTGAAGAGGTCCGGCGACATCGTGTTTCTTTTGGGGAAGACCGGCGACGAACTGGGCGGCTCGGAATATTTCGCCCTCAAGGGCGCCGTCGGCAACAAGGTGCCCCAGGTGGACACCAACCGGGCGTACAAGCGGTACCAGGCTTATCATCAGGCAGTGCTGCAAGGGCTCGTGGCCTCCTGTCACGACCTTTCCGATGGCGGCCTGGCTGTGGCGGCGGCCGAGTCGGCCTTTGCCGGGGGGTACGGCATGAGTCTGGAGCTCTCCCGGGTACTCTGGAAGGGTGACGTGGCGGGCAAATCCGATGCGGTGCTGCTCTTCTCCGAATCGGCGTCGCGCCACCTGGTGACGGTCCATCCCGAGCAGCGGGACGAGTTCGAGTCGGTTATGAGCGGCAACTGCTTCGCCTCCATCGGCGTTGTGACCGCGGAACCGGAGCTTGTCATTGCCGGGGTGGACGGCAAGACCGTCGTGCGCGCCGGATTGGCGGAGTTGAAAGAAGCTTGGCAGAAGACCTTGAGGGAGCTGTGACATGAAAAAGACCCGTGCCATCGTCATAACCGGAAACGGCACCAACTGCGAGACCGAGGCGGCCCATGCCTGTCGTCTGGGGGGGTTCGACGAGGCGGTCATCGCCCATATCGCCGAGATCCTCTCGGGCGAGATCAGCCTGGACGACTTCCATTTCCTTAACCTGACCGGCGGCTTCCTGGACGGCGACGACCTGGGGAGCGCCAAGGCCCAGGCCAACCGCTTGAAACACGCCGGGGTCTCCGGTACGGGCGAGAAGCTGGTGGAACAGTTCACCCGCTTCATCGCAGCCGGCAAGCTGATCCTGGGGGTCTGCAACGGCTTCCAGTTGATGGTCAAGATGGGCATGCTGCCCGGTTTTGACGGCGATCACCTGACCCAGCGCACGACCCTGACCTTTAACGACTGCGGCCGCTTTCAGGACCGCTGGGTATACCTGAAAGCCGATCCCGCCTCGCCCTGTGCCTTCACCAAGGGGATCGAACGGGGCATCTACCTGCCCATGCGCCACGGCGAGGGGAAATTTCTCTGCGATTCGGCTGAGACCCTGGAGCGTATCGAGCGGGAGCACTTGGCGGTGCTTAAATATTCCGGCCCGGACTACGGGGCCGCAACCATGGAATTCCCCCTGAACCCCAACGGAGCCCAGAATGCCATTGCCGGCCTGTGCGACCCGACCGGCCGCCTGATGGGGCTCATGCCCCATCCCGAGGCCTTTGTGCATTACACCCAACACCCCCGCTGGACCCGGGAGGAACTGCCGGAAGAGGGTGACGGGTTGAAGCTGTACCGCAACGCTGCGGAGTATGCGCGGAAAAATCTGGTGTAAGATTCAAAAAAGAATCAGTGGCAGATGGACCGATTTTCTGATGTGCTGTTTCAAGCTTAAGGAGCCATAATTCATGGAATTTACCCGGCCACACGAAGAATGCGGTGTTTTCGGCGTCTACAACCATCCCGAGGCATCCAACCTGACGTATCTGGGGCTGTATGCTCTCCAGCACCGCGGGCAGGAAAGCTGCGGCATCGTCTCATCGGACGGCACGACCCTGCACGCCCACAAGCGCATGGGGCTGGTGGCCGATGTGTTCGGCAACCAGGAAGTCTTCAAAAAACTGCCCGGAAAGTCGGCCATCGGGCATGTGCGCTACTCCACCGCCGGCGCTTCGGTGGAAAAGAACGTCCAGCCGATCATGGTGGACTACTCCCGCGGTTCCATAGCCGTGGCCCACAACGGCAACCTGGTCAACGCCCAGCTGCTCAAGGCCGAACTGGAAGCCTACGGCTCCATCTTCCAGACCACCATGGACACCGAGATCATCATCCACCTGCTGGCCATCTCCCATACCAATTCCCTGGTGGATCGCATCGTGGATGCCCTGAACCGCATCAAGGGGGCCTACTGCCTGCTGTTTCTGACCGAAAGCCGCATGATCGCCGTGCGTGACCCCAACGGTTTCCGTCCCCTGTGCCTGGGCAAGCTGGGTGATGCCTGGGTCGTGGCCTCGGAAAGCTGCGCCCTGGACCTGATCGAAGCCGAGTTCGTGCGGGAGATCGAGCCGGGTGAGATGATCGTCTGCACCAAGGACGGCAACATAAAGTCCCTGTTTCCCTTCAAGAAGGTCGAGCCGACCCCGTGCATATTCGAGTTCGTCTACTTTGCCCGGCCCGACTCCTATATCTTCGGCAAGAACGTCTACCTGGCACGCAAGGAGTTGGGACGGCAACTGGCCCGCGAACACGGCGTGGACGCCGACATCGTCATTCCGGTTCCCGATTCCGGGGTGCCGGCGGCCATGGGGTACGCCGAGGAATCCGGGATCCGCTTCGAGATGGGCCTGATCCGCAACCATTACGTGGGGCGGACCTTCATCGAACCGGCCCAGGCCATCCGCCATTTCGGGGTGAAGATCAAGCTCAATCCGGTGCGGGAGATCCTTGAGGGCAAGCGGGTCGTGGTCATCGACGACTCCATCGTGCGCGGCACCACCTCGCGCAAGATCGTCAAGATGGTGCGCAACGCCGGGGCCAAGGAGGTGCACATGCGCATCTCTTCGCCCCCCACCAGCTACCCCTGCTACTACGGCATCGACACCCCCAACCGCAAGGAACTGATCTCCTCCTCCCACACGCTGAGCGAGATCTGCCGCTATATCACCGCCGATTCCCTGGGATATCTGTCCGAGGAGGGGTTGGTCAATTCGGTCGGTATGGAAAATACCGGTTTTTGCAAGGCCTGTTTTGCCGGGACCTACCCGGTTGCATTTCCCAAGCCGGTTCTGAAACCGCAGATGGGACTTTTCGGAGAGGAGTTCACTGAAAATGAGTGATCGCGAAAAACTGAAAAAAATCATCCTGGAGCTGTCCTATGAGAAACGGCTCGTGACCCTGGCCTCCGGCCGGCAGAGCGATTTCTATTTTGACGGCAAGCAGACCACCCTGCACGCGGAAGGCGGCTTTCTGGTGGGCAAGCTCTTCTACGAGGCGATCAAGGATGTGGCAGGGGTGGAAGCGGTAGGCGGCATCACCCTGGGGGCCGACCCGATCGCCACGGCCACCTCCATTGCCGCACATCTGGACGGTAAGAGGATGCATGCCTTCATCATCCGCAAGGAGCCCAAAGGGCACGGCACCGGCCAGTGGCTGGAGGGGCGCAAGAACCTGCCCTCCGGAACCGGCGTGGTTATCGTCGAAGACGTGGTCACCACCGGAGGTTCTTCCATGAAGGCCGTGCGCCGGGCGGAAGAAGAGGGACTGAAGGTGCTGGGCATCGTCACCCTGGTTGACCGCGAGGAGGGTGGCCGGGAGAATATCGAGGCCGAGGGGTACTGGCTGAGAACCATCTTCACAAGGTCCGAACTCGTCGCTTGATGGCGGCAAAGGAGCGCCTGGATAAGCTGATGGTCGCACGCGGCCTGGCCTCTTCGCGGGAAAAGGCCCAGGCCCTGATCATGGCCGGCCAGGTGGTGGTGGGCGACCACGCCGCCGACAAGGCCGGTCAGCAGGTGGCGGCCGACGCCGAGATTCGCATCAAGGGAGAGGTCCTTCCCTATGTGGGGCGGGGCGGGCTCAAGCTGAAAAAGGCGCTGGACGAATTCGGCATCGAGGTCGATGGTCTGGCGGCCCTTGATGTGGGGGCGTCCACCGGCGGCTTCACCGATTGTCTGTTGCAGGCCGGGGCCCGCAAGGTCTTTGCGGTGGACGTGGGCTACGGCCAGTTGGCCTGGAAGCTGCGCCAGGACCCCAGGGTAATCAACCTTGAAAAGACCAATATCCGCTATCTTGCCCCGGACCGGCTCGATGAGGTGCCGGAACTGGCGGTCATCGACGCCTCCTTTATCTCCCTGGCCAAGGTCTTGCCGGCCGTGGTCGGGCTGGTCAGGCCGGGCGGCCGGATCATCGCCCTGATCAAACCCCAGTTCGAGGTGGGCCGGGGCGAAGTGGGGAAGGGAGGCATCGTCCGCGACCCGGCGGCCCATGAAAAGGCCGTCGCAGGGGTCAGGCAGACGGCAGCGGAGCTGGGTATCCGGGTGTGCGGGGTGTGCGATTCACCCATCCTGGGAGCGGACGGCAACCGGGAGTTTCTGATACTGTTGGAACTATCGGAGGAGATGGTCATGGAGCAGCAGTGCCTGTTTTGCAAGATTATTGACGGTGAGATTCCGGCAACCAAGGTGTATGAAGATGAATTCATGGTGGCAATCGAGGATATTGCTCCCAAAGCCCCATTTCATCTGCTGCTGATTCCGAAGCGCCATTTTTCCAACTGTCTTGATATGGCTGAGGGGGATGCCTCGCAAATTGGGCATTTGTTCCGCATGGCCGGAGAGCTTGCTCGTCAGAAGGGTTTTGATGAGCGCGGATTCCGGATTGTTCAGAACAACGGAGAGGGAGCCGGGCAATCGGTTTTCCACATCCATTTTCATCTCCTGGCCGGACGTGATTTTACCTGGCCTCCAGGCTAATACCTGAATCCGTGACGCCTCCATGCCTTCGTGCGTGCCCCGGCTCTGCCGGACACGGAGGCCGCTGGCGCCACAGATTCAGGAAGAAAAGAGAGGACGTAACGACATGAAACGGATTGTATCGCTTGTGGGGGTGATGTTGTTCTGGTCGCTGCCGGTGCTGGCCGAGACCTACACCTGGACCGACAGGAACGGCACCGTCAACTTCAGCGACGATTATTCCAGCATACCGAAACAGTACCGCAAGAAGGTCCGCAAGCTGGGGGACATTGATGCCGCGCCGGCCCCCGCCGGCACCGGGAAACCTTCGGCCCCTGCTGCGGCGGGTCCCGACACTGCCGGGACCAACCCGGCAGACGGGTCGTATGGCGGGAAAAAGGCCGAGGCCTGGCAGCGGGAGTTCAAGACCCGTGCGGCGGACTACAAACAGTTGGAAAGCGAGCTTACGCAGCTGGAGAGTCTCATCAAAAATCCCGTGAGGATCTCGCAGGAGCGCATGCAGGGACTTCCCCAGGAATTCAGGGACGCGCAAAAACGGTATAATGAGGCCCTCAAGTCGTACAACGACCTGAACGACGCCGCCAACAAGGCCCAACTCCCGGCGGAATTCAGGAAGTAGCGGCTGCCGCCCAATAACCAAAAACGCACAAGGCCCGTCGGAAATCCGGCGGGCCTTGTTATTGCGGGGTCGGGTACCAGGTTCAAACGGCCAAAAGCTTCTTGATCGCTCCGGGGATGATCATGTCCACGGTCATGACGATGGTCATCACGATCATGATCACCACCGTCAGCCAGGCGACCGTATTAAAGACGGCGCCGTTGACGAACTTGCCCATCAGCTTGCGGTCGTTGATCAGGAACTGCATGAAGATCAGGATGAACGGCAGCACCGCGCCGTTGACGACCTGGGAGACGAACATGATCTGGAGCAGCGGCGCCTTGGGGATCAGGATCAGGCCGGCGCTGATGACGATGATGATGGTAAAGAGCCAGAAAAACTGGGGAGCCCGCTCGAAATCCTTGTCCACCCCCGACTCCCACCCCATGCCCTCGCAGATGTAGAAGGCCGTGGAGAGCGGCAGGATGCAGGCTGCGAACAGGGACGCGTTGAAGAGGCCGAAGGCGAACAGGGTGGATGCGTGCCTGCCCACCAGCGGCTTGAGCGCCATGGCGGCATCGGCGGCGGTCTCTACCTTCAGTCCCTGGACATTGATGGTGGCGGCGCAGGCCACCACGATGAAAAAGGCGACCACAATGGCCATGATGCAGCCAAAGATCACATCCAGGCGGGTAAAGGCGTACTGTTCGGCGGTGATCCCCTTCTCCACCACGGCCGACTGCTGATAGAACTGCATCCACGGGGCGATGGTGGTGCCCACGAGACCGATCAGGGTCATGGTGAAGGCGCTGTCCGAGCGTAGCGTCGGGGTGACGCTGGCCTTGAGGATGATGTCCCATTTGGGGCCGGCCATGAAGGCGGCGACCGGATAGGCGACATAGACCATGCAGGCCACCAGGAAGACCTTCTCCACGGTCTTGTACGACCCCTTGACGATCAGCAGCCAGACCACGATGGAGCTGATGGGGACCGACACATACTTGCTGATGCCGAAGATCTCGAGACTGGCGGCGATGCCGGCGAATTCCGAGATGGAGTTGCCCAGGTTGGTCAGGAGCAGGGCGATCATCACGTAGAAGGTCACCTTGACCCCGAACGACTCGCGGATCAGGTCCGCAAGGCCCTTGCCGGTGACGGCGCCCATGCGGGCGCACATCTCCTGGACCACCACCAGGGCTATGGTGGTGGGGATCATGGTCCAGAGCAGGTCGTTGCCGTAGTTGGCCCCGGCCAGGGAATAGGTCGTGATGCCGCCGGCGTCGTTGTCCACATTGGCGGTGATGATGCCCGGCCCGAGGATCGCCAGGAACAGCATGATGTTCCGGGGGTTCACGCTCTTGAGCGGCTTGAGGAACCTGAATAGGGATATACCGGTGAACATGGCGTCTTAACCTCTCTTCTTCACCAGACGCGGCAGATAATGCTCAAGGACGTCGTCAACGGTGACGATCCCCACCATGCGCTGCTCCTCGTCAAGCACCGGCACGGCGGTCAGGTCGTACCGGGTAAGGGTCTCCAGAATCTCCTCCGGGTCGTCGCCCACATTCACGCTTCTGATGTTGTCATCCATGATATCGACGACAAGCTCGTCGTCCCGCGAGGCAAGCAACTCCTGAATGCTCAGCGTCCCTTCAAGATGTTCGTCGTCGTCCAGAAGGTAGGCGTAGTAAATGTTTTCGATCTCCCCCGCCAGGCGGCGCACATCCGCGATGGCCGCGCCGACGGTATGGTTCAGGGGCAGGGTGAGGAATTCGCTGGTCATGAAGCCGCCGGCCGTATCGTCCTCGTGCTCCAGCAGTTCCACGATCTCTTCCTTCTCCTCGTCGTCCATGAGTCCCAGCAGTTGCTGGGCCGTTTCCTCCGGCAGATCGGCGAGAACGTCGGCGGCGTCGTCCGGGGACATCTCTTCCAGGATGTCCGAGGCGTGCTCGGCGTCCATCTGGCCGATGACCACGCTACGCATATCCGGTTCCAGCTCATAGAGCGTATCGCCGGTGGTTTCGGCGTCGATGCTCTCCAGCACGGTCCTGATGTTCTTGATCGGGATCTGCTCGATGATGTCCGCCAGGTCGGCCGGGTGGATCTCGTTCATCTGGTTGCGGGCGATGTTCAGGGCCAGCTTGGACGAATGGGGCTCCAGGGGCTGGACATACTCCCAACTGATCTCGGTATGGGGGATGTCCTTCTTGATCAGCCGCGCCATACTGTCGCCGAACCGCTCGTACCCCAGGCGGCGCAGCAGCCCGCGAAAGCCGATGTCTACGGAGAATATGCACAGCTTGTCGTGCAGCTTGCCCAGCTTGATATCGTTGACGCGCACCACCTTGGCCCCGTCCACATCCACGATCTGCTTGTCCAGAAGATCGCGCCGCACCAGGATCTCCGTCTCGCGGTACTCGTAGGCGCACAGGCCGGGCGGGGTGATGCCGGATGCGGAGATCACCACATGGGTAAACAGCGCCACCTCGTTCCACGGGAGCAACATCTTCCCTTTGTGACCCTTGATCACGATATGCGAAACCTCGGGAAAGACCTCGCCCGGCACCATGATGAGATCACGGAGAAGCCCAAGCTCTTCGCCCCTGCTGTTGATCACCGAGCGGCCGATGACGGCGCTCAGGTATATTTCGCTATATTCCGTGCTCATAATGGCCACCCCGTGAAATAAAAAAAGGCCCTTTCGGAGAAAGGGCCTTTGGCGCGCGCAAAGAAGCCATTTCCCCACTGGTTGACTTTCGGCAGTGCACAACGTAGGTTGTTAAACCAGCTACCTTAGGTAAAGCCTTAGGCCGACAATACCTGGTCTACCCATTGGCGTCTTTCGACATTTTTGGGCAGTAGCCTGTGTTTGTGCAAACGCCTCTGCTAACGAGGAACTTTAGACATATAATCCAAAAGAAAATTGTTTGTCAACACGCAAAAGCCGCTTGGCGGTGAAAAAAACGTTACGGAATAATTACCGTTTGGTGACGCAGGATATGATTTCCCTTTCAGCGCTGATTTTGCTATGATTGACACCATGGGTGAGAAACTGATCTGCAACAACAAAAAGGCCTACCATGAATATTTTATCGAGGAAAAGCTGGAAGCCGGTGTGGTGCTTCAGGGGACCGAGGTAAAATCGCTGCGGTGCGGCAACGTCAACCTGGCCGACTCCTTCATGCTGATCCGCGAAGGGGAGGCCTTTCTGCACAACCTGCATATCGCGCCCTATGACTTCGGCAACCGCGCCAACCACCAGCCGGACCGCCAGCGCAAACTGCTCCTGCACCGCAAGGAGATCACCCGGCTGTACGGCAGGGTCAGGGAGCAGGGCTATTCGATCATCCCGCTCAGGCTCTATTTCAAGGACGGCCTGGTAAAGGTGGAGATTGGCCTTGCCAAAGGCAAGAAACTGTACGATAAACGTGAGGACATGAAGAAGAAGGATACGCAGAGGGAGATGTCACAGGCCCTGAAGGCGCGCAACAGGGAGTAGTGGGTTGTTAAAAACAGCCATCTTAGCGCCTGTCGGCGTCCCGCTCAACGGGATGACTACGCTATGGCTCCGTCACCGATAATTATGCTCACGCATAATTATACGCTGCCGTCCTCGAAAACCACTTCGTGCGGCGTAGCGCTGCTACGCCTCCTCGTGGTTTCCTGCGGGTGCGACGATCTGACTATTTTTGAACAACCTGAGCAGAGTGTTGAAAACCATTTCTAAGGGGGGTGTAAAGGTTTCGACGGGGAAGTGAAAATCTGGGTTGCACCGGGTCGGGGCAGGTGGCCGACCTTAATAAACCTGCACCGGCATTAATTGCCGACAATTATAACACTCCTGTAGCTCTCGCAGCTTAACAGGCGTCCCCGACCCAGATGCCGATGGTAAGAAAGGGACGTCATTCACTATCGGATTGGGATGCGCAACGCCCGTAGCGCAACCTGAAACTTTACGGGACCGCCGGCATAATGCTTTGTCCTGGGCGTATTCTGCCGGTTAAATCGAGCAAAGGACTAACGGTGTAGTAATTCAGACTGTAGGTTCTTCGGACCCGGGTTCGACTCCCGGCACCTCCACCAATTAATAGTCCGGCATGGTTCGGACAAGACCAAAAGCCCTTGAGAAATCAGGGGCTTTTCTTTTTGTGTTGTCCGGGTTGACATGGTGGTGTCCGCAGGTTTTGATGGTATTTTTGGAGGCATTTTGAAGAGTGCTGCATGCAGATACCACCAAAACGCAAAATGGATACCACCAAAATGGCGGCTGCCATGCCGAAACGAATACCGCCCCTCTCTGGTATCCAGGTAAAGAACGCCAAGCCCAAGGATAGCGATTACAAATTGGTGGACGGCTACGGCAGATATGTTTTTCCCTGCCACCGTTCACCGCTCCGCCCCATGACCAACAACGCCATAAACGCCGCTCTCCGACGCATGGGCTACACATCCGACGAAATAACTGCGCCTCTAATACGGGGCGGCCCATTTATTCCTGTTGCACATTTCAGGAGAAAGGCAGAAAATATATGTAACCGATTCCATCGAAAGCGAGGAACATACAACGTAAGGGGGTGATCAATGTGGCAATCTCACCAATTACGTCTTTTGCGACAACTCCTATTACCTCGGTCTATCTGATTCCGACTCAGAACACGAACCAGGTTACGGCCGCAGCCCCTCCACCGGCGCCGAAAACCGATACCGTGCATCTCTCCGGCGCCGCCCTGGCCCGGTCGCTGCAACTGCAAGGCTATTCGCCGGAAGGGATCGCCGCCAGGCTGGGTACGAGCGTACGAGTCGTCGATCAATATCTGGGCATTGCCACTCCCGTTGCGAACAGGGCGTAACCGCCATGCACCAGCAGTGAAGCGGCATAACCGCATGCCCCGGCAAGAACAAAAAGCCGCGACCCGAAAGAGGGACGCGGCTTTTTGCGTGGGAATACCTCGTTGTTGATAATAGACGGCTCAGGGAGCTTTCTCGGCCGCACCGGACACTCGGCAGGCCGTTGAGTCCTTGCCTCGCCTCGAAGCCGGTTCGAGCCGGGCCACATTGACAATTTTTGTCAGCACTGGCCGGAACCGTCTCCTTTCATGCGCAAAATGTGCAGGTGAACTTCATTAAAAATGTCACCGTGGCCGGATACCGTCGGCGTAGTTCTCCGTTACATTATGCTCAATATGTTGAATTAACAGGAAGATTCAAAAGGTCATCACGAGCGGTACGTTTTATGCTCAACTCCGCCCAAATGTGTAAATTTTGGGGGTGTGGCAATGAAGAACATGCTATTGGCAGTTATCGGTTTACTCTTGTTGGGGTGTAGCGGGGGGCAGTCGTCAAGCACCACAACGGTTTCCGGCGTTGCCGCAACAGGGGCCGCGGTGTCCGGGACCATTTATCTCAAGGATTCGATAGGGCATGAGGTATCGACGGCAACAACGGATGGGAAATTCTCGTTCGACGTATCCACACTCACGCCCCCGTTCATGCTCAAGGCAAGCTGGGGCGGCAACACCATGTACTCGTTCGCCGCTTCCGCCGGTACGGCGAACATCACCCCCTTGACCCAGTTGATCGTTGCCGCGGCGGCGAGCAGTACGGACCTGGACGCCGCATACTCGGCCCCGACCCCAACCGCCTTCAACGCCATCGCCACGAACCTGCCGACCGCGACGGCAAGCCTCCGGAATAGCCTGGAACCGCTTCTTGCCAGCTACGGCGCCGATATGGACCCGATTACCGGGGCGTTCGCGGCGAACGGCTCCGGGATGGACGGCCTGCTCGACCACATAATGGTCACCTCTGTCTCGGGAACCGTATCCGTAACCGACAAGAGCTCGGGAACGACACTGTTTAGCGCACCGACCTCGCCGACACTGGGCAACAGTGTGTCCGCCATGAGGTGGACGAATGCCGCGGCGGCCATAGCCCAGGATCCGGACCTCAAGGTTTCCGAGGCCGGCGACAGTCTGGCCGTCTGGTGGAACTATGCGGGGACGGGAAACAGCGCCAGCGTCATCCAGGCCCAGTGGCTGGACTCCGAGGCATCGGCAACCCAGATCAGCACGGCCACCGGTTACGCCATGATGCCGAAGGTCGCGGTGGACGGGAGCGGCAACGCCATTGCGGTGTGGATGCAGTCCGACAATCAGCTCACCAACGTCTGGGTGAATCGCTATAGCGTCGGCTCCGGGTGGGGCACCCCGAAAAAAATGACCAGTGCCGTCTCGACGGCTACCGGCCCATCGGGGTCGCCGTCCATCGCAATCGACGGGGCAGGGAATGGCGTGATCATGTGGAACCGGTCGGATGCAGCCATCAGCAGCCATTTTGATGTGTACACCAGCCGCTATTCCGTGGCAAACGATACCTGGTCGGCACCGGCCATGCTGTCCAACGGCATCAACTGCGCCTATGGCCTGAAGGTCGTTGCCAACGGTTCCGGCACCGTTGCGGTGATCTACAACCAGTTTCAGAGAACCGACGGGATCGGCGGCAATGGCGATCCCAGCGATATCTGGGTGGCCACGGGAACGACGACCGGCGGGTTCACGGCCTACACCAAGGTGAGCAGCAGCGCCAACCTGATCTACGGCCAGGCCACCCTGGCGATCGACCCTGCCGGAGACCTCCTGGCGGCATGGATTCAGGGCGGCAGCTCCGGATACTTCGATGTGTGGGTCAGCCGCCAGCCGGCGGGCGGCGGTTGGGAAACCCCGCAGACCATCGGCAACAGCGTGATCGGGGCATGTTATCTCCCGGTGGTGGCGTTCGACGGCAGCGGCAACGCGTTCGCCGCGTGGAAGCAGCAGTTTGATGCCGAGTCGCGGCAGTATGTGGCGGCGAGTCGTTACGACCGGGTGAGCGGGGCCTGGAGTTCTCCGGCAGCGATCAGCGAAAATATCGGCGACACCGACAGCCAGAGCATTGCGGTGGACTCGGCGGGAAATGCCACGGTCGTCTGGTATCAGATCGAGTCCGCGGCAGTGACGGTGAGAGCGGCCCGCTATCTCCCGGCGTCCGGTTGGGGGGCCTTCGCGCTGATTTCTACCATGGGCCCGGACTATAACGGGTACACGGTGGCCCCGGTGCCGCTCGTCGCCGTGAATTCTTCGGGGAAAAACACCATCATCTGGGGCACGACTTTGTATTAGCGGACCTTTGAAACGCGGAGCGGCCGGGGCTGTCACGCCCTGGCCGCTCTGTTCCCGGACCCTTCCTGTAAATCCGCCCCTCAGTTTTCCTTATCGGACGTATCCAGAAAGGCCATGATCGAATTGAACATCGAGGAAGGCGTCTCGTCATGCCCTTTCCGGGAATCAAAGACATTCTCCCAGCCATACCCCTGCAAATCCACCGCAATCACCATGCCGGCGCCGCGGGTGTCGATGCGCGGGGTTATGGATTTCACCATGCGCTGTCCCGGCTTGCTATTGAAGAAGTTGTGCTCTTCCTCGATGTGCCGGATGAGTTCCACCAGTTGATTAACGGTCATTGTCGTTACCCTCTGGCCCGATGTGGTGGGGCGGAGCGGGAAATCCCTCGCAAAAAAGCGTCTCGTGGCCGTTCATATCAGGGCGACCGGGATGTGGCTACAGGTTTCTGCGGTGTTCGGCGGAGCTGTTCTCCGCATTGACGGCCTGGACGATCTTTTCGGCCTCGTCATCGGTAAGGCCGACGCCCGGCTTGTTACCCATCCAGTACGTGGCTTCGTCACTGGGTGGGGTGAGCCGTTCCGGAAGGGAAGGGCCGGGAACCGGCCTGCCGTTCATATACAACATCGCCTTGAACTCTCCCTCGTCCTTGACCAGGGCAAAGTCGGCGCGCATGCCGCTGGAGAGTATTTTCGTGAGGATGTTGCGCTTGAAGATCATTTTCGGACGGTTCCTTTGGCAAAAGGCGTCACAATTTCAAGGTGAATGGCGAATAATTATGATACGCCAATTTTTTTGGTGTTGTTTCTACCATGGTTCGCGGAGGCAGTCCATATTTATGTTTGATAACAGCACGATCCGTGTCGATTGGTGAGGACGGTGCGAGGAAATGCTTGATTTTCCGGCAAGAGAGGCGTTAGCTATGCATCGTATGCGTCTTGTGACCGGTGCGGTCATAGGGAAAATGTATACATGGTTTGACTAATCGTTTTTTTATATTATTTTTTTAGATAGATCGGAAGGAGCACTGGCAGGAACCCTCGCCTGGGAGGGGCAAGATGCAAAACACCATCATATGGATCAACGACAATACTCTGGAGCGGATTGTCAATGTCGATGGCACGGTTGTATGCACCCAGCGACTGCGGATTTCCGACAAGGAACGCTGCGAGGCGTCCGTGACGAGGTTTTGGCAGAAGTTGCTGAAAGAGCAGAATCAGGGCAGGCTGGGTGCCAAGCGCCGCCAGTGATTTATGCTGTTCTGCAGGGGCATGACTGAAAAACCGGGATCTCCCGGTTTTCTTTTTTCTCTCATGGGCGGCACTCCCCCTGTTGTCCAGCGCTACGGGCCGAAGATATGAAAAAAATGCCGAAAAACGCCAAATCCCACGGACGGCAGAGAGGGCTGCGCGTCGTAGCCCTCTTCGAGGGGGCCAAGGGTGGGGTCGTCCTCCTGACCGGCTTCGGGATACTGGCGCTGATCCACGAGGATGTCCACCAGGTCGCCGAAGAGATCGTCCGGCTCCTGCACATCAATCCCGCCCGCCACTATCCGCGGATCTTCATCGACGCGGCTACGCATGTTACGGATTTGCAGCTGTGGGGACTTGCCGCCTCCGCCCTGTGTTATGCCATCGTGCGTTTCGTGGAGGCGTACGGTCTCTGGCGGCGGATGCCGTGGGCGGAATGGTTCGGCCTCTTGACCGGCGGGATGTACATACCCGTTGAACTGTTTGAGGTCATGCGCGGCGCGACGTGGGCCAAGTTGGGCATTCTGGTCGTGAACGTGGGGGTTGTGGGGTATCTGGCCCTTGTTCTCTTGCAGGCAAAGCGGAAATGATGTTCCCGCCCGCGCCCGCTGTCCGCCATTTGCCTCGCCCCCGTTCCCCCGTGCCTCGAAGCAAGGAAGCGATTCCATGCCACCATTGGATGCAGGTGAAGGATGCCCGTGACCCCCCATAGCGAAAAGCATTTTACCGCGTCGGATACGGTGCGGGACGTCGTCATCGGCATGTCCGACGGTTTGACGGTCCCGTTCGCGCTTGCCGCGGGATTGTCGGGTGCCGTGGATTCCACTGGACTCGTCATCATCGCCGGGCTCGCGGAGATCGCGGCGGGCGCCATTGCCATGGGCCTGGGAGGGTATCTGGCGGCCAAGACCGATGCGGAACACTTTACTGTCGAACTGGCCCGGGAAGAGCGCGAGACGTTCGAAGTCCCGGAGAGCGAAGCGGAAGAGGTGGCCCAGGTCTTCCGTTCTTACGGACTCCCGGAGGAAACGGTGGCCACCGTCGTGCAGGCGATCCGTGCGGACCGCTCCCGCTGGGTGGACTTCATGATGAAGTTCGAATTGGGGCTTGAAGAGCCGGACCCCCGCCGGGCGGGAAGAAGCGCCCTGACCATTGCCCTTTCCTACATAGCCGGCGGGTTGGTGCCGCTGACCCCCTATTTCTTCCTGCACTCCGTGCATGCGGCCCTGCTCGGTTCCGTGGTTGTCACGCTGCTCGCCCTGTTCGTGTTCGGTTTCGTCAAGGGGAGCTTCACCACCAGGCATCCGCTGCGGAGCGCCCAGCAAACCGTCCTCGTGGGAGGAATTGCGGCCGCGGCCGCGTTCGGCATAGCAAAGCTTATCGGATAACGCCACGGCTTGGCAATTTCCCCGCACGCCACGGTTCCCACCCTCTTCACAACCCCTGCCATGCGCATCTCCTCTGCGGCCAACAGGCCGTGGCCATCCGCGCGGCACATCTCCGCAACGGGCATATTCCTTCTGCCCGGTTACCATTTTTTCATCATACCTCTGCCGGGATGGGGCGGCGCCCCTTGCAATCCGGCATCTCCGCGGTATAAGACATGATAAGCGTACGTCCCGAGCCGACCTCTTGAGGATATATCATGCTGGCGACACCCCGTCGGATGAAAACGATTGCGAGAATGGCCATCATCGTGGCCGCGGCGCTCGGCATGGCGCGGGCCGCCTGGCCAGTGGAGCGCTATTCCTCCGCCCAGGCTGCGGCGGACACGATCGTCGCCGCCATCCCCCCCGATTTTCCGCCGACCTATTTCCAGGACCGCCAGAGCGGAAAGCCGAGCGGTTTTGCCGTCGATGTCATGAATGAAATAGCCCGCAGAGCCGGTCTCAAGGTTGTCTATGTGTTCGGTCAGCACTGGGATGACGTCGAGCATCTGGTTCTGAGCGGCAATGCTGACCTGATTCCGAATCTCATCGTTGACGAGGAAAGGAGCAAGCTGTTCACCTTTACGGAACCGATTGAAACCGTCCCGATCTATTTGACGGTCCGCAGCCATGAGTCCCGGTTCTACGGCATTGTTCCCGGCCTGAGGATCGGCGTGATCAAGGAGAGCGTCGGGGAGCATTACCTGAGAAACATTCCCTCCATAACCGTCATGACGTACACCAATCTGCACACCCTGATCTTCGAGCTTCTCTCGGGCAGGATCGACGCAGTGCTGACGGCGTCGCCGAACCTGATGAAGCTTGCCAACGAGGCCGGCGTGGGGGACAAGATCAAGCCGGTCGGCCAGTCGGTCATCGATGGGAAACGGGCCATTGCGGTGCGCAAGGGGAATGTGGTCCTTGTGGGGCGACTCAACAAGGTTATCGCAGGGTTTGCCGGCTCGCCCGAATACCAGGCGTTGTACCGGAAGTGGTGGGGGACGCCGGAGCCGTACTGGAATGCCCGGCGGGTTGCCGGCGCCATAGCCGCAACCCTTGCCGTGGCGATCTTGTGCATGGGGGCCTGGCGGTATTACTCGATCAAGCGTCTCAATATACAGCTTCAAGAAAGCATGGCCGGCTTGGAAAGGGCCCGGAAGACCCTTCAGGAGCAGGCGGCATTGCTGGAGGAAGAGATCGCCGAACGGCATGTGGCGGAGGCGAACCTGGAGATCAAGCAACAACAGCTTGAGACCGTCAACCGCTCCCTGGAGAACCGCGTCGCCGCGTCATTGCGGGATATCCGCGAGAGGGACCAGATGCTCATCCAGCAGGGGCGGTTTGCCGCAATGGGCGAAATGATCAGCAATATATCGCACCAATGGCGCCAGCCGTTGAATAACGTGGGGCTCATCATTCAGAATCTGCAGGAAATGTCCGAGCATGGCGAACTAAGCCCGGAGGTGGTACGCCATGAGGTCCGGACGGCCATGGACGTCATTCAGTTCATGTCGGGCACGATCGACGATTTCCGTCATTTTTTCAGGCCGGACAAGGAGAAGGTCGCGTTCATCGTCAACAAGGTTATGGCAAAAACCGTCCAGTTCATGTTGCCGGCCCTCCGCAACAGCGGCATCGCTATCACGTTCGACAAGGAGCCGGACGTCTGCATCCAGGGATATCACAACGAATACTCCCAGATGCTGATGAATATAATCAATAACGCGAAGGACGCACTGCTGGAGCGGAACGTAGCCGAACCGCACATAACGTTGCGCGTTTTTCGCGACAACGCGCGTGCGGTCGTAACTATAACGGACAACGCCGGAGGCATGGATGCCGACGTCCTCCCCAAGGTGTTCGATCCGTATTTTACCACGAAGGAGCCGGGTAAAGGCACCGGTATCGGTCTGTACATGTCGAAGGTAATCGTGGAGAAAGACATGGGAGGGAGGTTGACGGCCAGCAATGTGCCGGGGGGGGCGGAGTTCAGGATCGAGATGCCTGCGTACGGCGATAGTGATGTCCCGTATACATGATGTGCAATTCGTTCACATGGGATTATAGTATACCCTGTGACATGAGACGTCCTGAGCGGGGAGGTACTAATGACGCGGGTACTCCAGGAATACAACACCGTCAGTATCGTACTCAAGTTCGCGCATATCATTTCCTCCTGCGTCTGGTTCGGGGCTGTCGTCTGTATCGGGGTCCTGCTGCACCTGAATCACGAATCCGGCACCAGCGAGGAACTGAACGCCTTCAACCAGGGAATCCACTACCTGGACAGCTATCTCATCGGCCCCTCGGTGATCGTCAGTGTTCTGAGCGGGGTCTTCCTCTGTTTCAGCAAAAACCTGCAACTGTTTGCCTGCCGCTGGGTGATCAAAAAATGGTTGGCCAGTCTGCTCGCCGTGGCATTCGGTGTCGTATGGCTCGCCCCGTGGCTCAAGGAACTGGAGGTCATCTGCAGGATCAACCAGTTCGCGGTCTTTACCATCCCCGTCTATTATCGCACCTACTACCTTAATCAGGCCAGCCTGGTGATCCAGGAGCTCATGCTGCTCTACCTCATCCTGATCTCGCTCCTGAAACCGTGCAGCGGCTACAAGAATTGCATCCACTGCCGGGAACGTTTCAGCTACAAGAAGGAGTGACGGGCGACCATCGTAGCGCGGCTCCGCAATGGCGGCAGGTTATGGGGCCGGAAGGACCAGGCGGAATCCCACGTCATAGGTATGCACCTCCGGCGGCAGGGAGCTGCGCACCGACGCCCGGATATTTTTGGGGAGCATGAACCAGCCACCCCCCCGGATGATGCGGTTCGATCCGGATGAAGGTCCCTGGGGATTGTCCTTGATGGAGGAGAATTTCTCGTCATACCAGTCGCCGACCCATTCCCAGACATTGCCGCTCATGTCGTATATGCCCAACCCATTGGGCCGCTTTCTTCCCACGGGCTGGGTGTGATCGCCCGAAGTGCTGAAGTACCAGGCCAGCGCATCCACATCGTTGCCCCCGCAAAATTTCTCGCTTTTGCCGCCGCTGCGGCAGGCATACTCCCATTCGGCTTCGGTGGGCAGACGGTATTCCTTGCCGCTCAGTTTGTTGAGTTTGCCGATGAAATCCTGTACGTCGTTCCAGCTCACGTTCTCCACCGGGCAATCGTCGCCGCAGCTCTTGAAAAAGGACGGGTTGTCGCCCGCCACCTTCTTCCACTGCGCCTGGGTGGTTTCCACCGCGGCGATGCTGAAGTCGGCCACGCAGACATCATGGACCGGTTTCTCGTTGCCGGTGCCGTCGCCGAAGGTATCGCCCATCTTGAAACAGCCGCCGGCGACGTGGACAAACCTGATGCCGGAGGTGGGGTCGGTGTATTCCTTGACGGCCTCACCAAAGGATTGGGATGCCGCAAACAGGGGCATGAACCATATACAGGCCGCAACCAACGACAGTCTCTTCATGGCGAAGTCTCCTCCATTTCTGCACAGCATGATTGACCGGCCGATGCGGCAGCGAACCTGACTGCCGCGGCCGGATCGGTCGGCTTCACAATATGCCTTATTTTGATCCTTTTTACATCATCAAAACTGAGGTTGAAAGCAGTATGGAAAATTGATATAGTTTCTAGACAAATTATCACTGTGACGCTGTCATGGAATCGTTTTGGGAGGCATTACATGGAAATCTCAGTATTACCGTTATCCGCCGACAAGATGAAAGCAAAGCTCAAGGACGAGTCGCACCTGGGCTTTGGGAAAATATTTACCGACCGGATGTTCCTGGCCGAATGGAGTGCGGGCAAGGGGTGGCATGATGCCCGCATCAAGCCGTACGAACCGTTCATGCTCGATCCGGCCTGCCTCGTCCTCCACTATGCCCAGGAAATCTTCGAAGGGCTCAAAGCCTACAAGTGGGAGGACGGCAGGATTGCGCTGTTTCGCCCCGAGATGAACGCCCGGCGCTTCCAGAGCTCGGCGGACCGCCTGTGCATGCCGGAGGTTCCCGAGGACCTCTTTTTGTCCGGCGTCGAAAAGCTGGTTTCCCTGGAGCGCGACTGGATTCCCACCGCGCCGGGGACCTCGCTCTACATCCGGCCCGCCCTGATCGCGGTGGAGCCGGTGTTGGGAGTGAAAACATCCGACCACTACTATTTCTATGTCATTCTCTCTCCGGTGGGCGCCTATTATGCGGCCGGCTTCAACCCGGTCAGTATCCTGGTGGAAGACCAGTACGTCCGGGCGACCCCGGGCGGTACCGGGGAGGCCAAGACCGGCGGCAATTATGCCAGTTCGCTCAAGGCCGGTCTGGAGGCCAAGAAAAAGGGGTACGATCAGGTGCTCTGGCTGGATGGCCGTGAGCGGCGCTACATCGAGGAGGTGGGGGCCATGAATATGTTCTTCGCCTACGGAACCCACATTGTCACCGCTCCCCTGAGCGGCTCAATCCTCGCCGGCGTCACCCGCGACTCGGTACTCAAGCTGGCCACTACCCTGGGCTGCACGGTGGAAGAGCGCCCCATCGAAGTGAACGAACTGATGGCCGATTTTAGGAGCGGCAAGATCACCGAGGCCTTCGGCAGCGGCACTGCGGCGGTGATCACGCCGGTCGGCAAGCTCTGCTACAAGGACGAGTGTGTTTCCGTGGGGCAGGGGGTGGGCAGCTTGACCCAAAAATTGTACGACACCCTGACCGGTATCCAGACCGGCAAGATCGCCGACGAGTTCGGCTGGGTACGTTTCATAGCCTGAATATGACCGAACCGGGGGAGCGGCATGCCAACCGCTCTCCCGGACCATGAGGGAAGCCATGTCCCAAGGGCGCAAGGATAAAAAGCAATCATCCCCCAACCGGCTGTGCGGTTCATGCCGCCGATCATGCAAACAGGCGGCCAATGCCGTGGTTGCCAAGTGTCCCCGTTACTACCCCTTCAGCCGCATCACCCGGAAAGCCGAATTTACCTGGAAACAGCTCGATCTGGGGCTGTTTTAGCCATTGCCGTGCCTGTCCCCCCCCATGTCGACATCGAACGTTGCTCCTGTTGCGGCCGCTGCGTTGCCGCGTGTCGGCTGCGTCTGGTAACCCTTGATCAACAAGGGTGCCGCAAGGCGGCCCGTATCACCTCCATGGAGCGCTGCACCCGCTGCGGCGCGTGTATCGAGAGTTGCCCCATAGGCGCGCTTGCCGCCACACCATAGCAGCTTATTGAAAAACCCAGGTTGTTCAAAAATGGTCAGATCGTCGCACCCGCAGTATAATCTGTTAGAATTTTATCAGGGGCCACAGGCTGGCATAATCATCCGTCCAAGGCCGTGCCGCCGCTGGCGGAAGCGGCGTGAGCCTGCCTCGCAGCGCAGTGTCGCTGAGGAATTTCCCGTTCCTGGAGAGTAATACCCAGTCAGCCTTGAAGACGCCGTATTGGCTGTTGGCGGATGAGTTGACGGGCGCCACGCGGAAGCCTTCCAGCTCTCCCTGGGTTCTGATGAGAGGGGCGAGGTCAAGAAAACGGTTGGTAACGTTGACGGCAATGATGCCGTCAGGGCGGAGGTGGCGGTCATAAACCGCAAAACATTCCCTGGTCAGGAGGTGGACCGGGATGGCGTCACTGCTGAAGGCATCCACCACCAGAACGTCAAATTTCTGTTGCCGGCCTGATGCGAGTTCCGCTTCCAGCACCAGCCGGGCGTCGCCGGTGGCCGTCTCGATCCTCGCGGCGGAATCGGACAGGTAGGAAAACCATGCACGGGCGATGCTGATTACCGCTGGATTGATCTCATAAAAACGGAATACATCACCGGGAAGTCCGTATACCGCTATGGAGCCGGCTCCGAGGCCGATAACGCCAACGCGTAACGGCAGGTGGCTTAAACGGAGCGGATGGAGGAGCAGAGCGAGCCCGATGCCGCTCTCTGGGCCGTAGTACGACGTGGCGAGGCGGCGCTTTCCGGGGTCGACGAACTGGATGCCGTGGGTGATGGTGCCGTGCATCAATGTGCGCATTTCGCCCGAACTCTCCTGGTGTTTTATCACCCGCAGGACCCCGTAGAAGTTGCGGTTCACCGTGTCGGTATAGGGTCCGTAACTCAGAAGCGGACGTACGGTGGTAAGGACAAGCACGACAATGCCGCAGCAGATGGCCGGCATCAGCCACCGCGGGGCAATGCCGAAGAGGCCGCTTCGGCGCCAGGCGGCAACGACGGAGAGGCAGGTGACCCACCAGACGACGGGATACTCCCAGAAATCGTTGAAGAAGGCCGGGGCGGCCAAGGCGACGAGCGTGCCGCCCAGTGCCCCGCCTGCGGACATTGCCAGGTAAAAGGCCGTCAGTCGTGTCGGGTGGGGGCGGGAGCGCACCAGCTCGCCGTGGCAGACCATGCAGCCGGCGAACAGCGCGGCGAGATAGACGATGACCTGCAGCGGCAGCGCCACCCGGGAGCCAAAAATAAAGACGGAACAGGCGGGGACCAGAAAGCCGGTCAGGAGAATGCCCCACAGGGGCCGGTCATAGCCGTGGTCGTTGCGAAAACAGACGACGAAGCTGAACAGGTAGATGGCAAGGGGAGCAACCCAGAGAAAGGGTATTACCGCCACCTCCTGGCAGAGCTGGTTCGTCGTGGCCAACAGCAGCGCGGAGCCGCAGGCCGAGAGTAACAGCCAGAATATCAGGTCGCCGGATGAGAGCGGCGGTCCGGGCGCGTCGCACTTCCGGTCCGGTGGGCGGTCATCCCGCATGGTGGCGGCCTGCCGCTTGCCGGATAACGCGGGCCGCAGGGCACAGGCCGCACAGGCCGACCCGTAGAGGCCGAATCCCCAGCTCCAGACGATGGCTTGATGCCTGAGGGAGAGCAGGGGCTCGACGATGAAGGGGTAGCTGGCGAGCGCCAGCAGCGAAGCGGCATTGGAGAGGGAGTACAGCCGATAAGGCGAGCGTTGGGGGAAGTCGTGCAGGAACCAGTGCTGCACCAGGGGGGCTGAGGCGCAGAGCGTCAGGTAGGGCAAGCCAACCGTGGTCGCCAGGAGTAACAGGATCTGGGAGACCGGCGCGCTCCCCGGAACAGGTTTCCAGATATTTGGCGCAGGAGAAACCGGCAGCAGGAGAAGAGAAGCGACCAGCAGTCCTGCGTGGAGGCACGCCTGTCGGGTCCGGGTCAGGCTTGAGAGGGAATGGGCGTAGGAGTATCCGGCCAGAAGCCCGACCTGGAAGAACACCATGCAGGTTGCCCAGACGGCAGGGCCGCCGCCGAACCAGGGCAGGATGGAACGGCCGACAAGCGGCTGGAGCTGAAAAAGGAGGAATGAGCCGAGAAAGATAGTGATGGCATGCAGGTGCATCGCTTCCTCCCGGGGATTCCTCCCTGTCAGGGCTGGGCCTTTCCGTCTAGCGAAGGCCCAGCCTTGACAGGAAAAGTCCCAGGTAGTGGTTGATGGGATGGTCGCGATGCAATGATGGCACGACCGGCGGTTTTCGTACTCCGATCACTTCCAGCAACTCCGCAATCTCGGGGTCTGGGGCTCGCTGCATTCCTTCCCTGAGAGCCGTGAGGGCCTCCCCCTTGTTCTGCCCCAACAGGTGGATACGGGCCAGGTTCAAATAGTGCACCGGGTTGTCCGCCTCTTTTTCCAGCGCCTCGCGGCACAGTTCAATCCCTTTTTTGACGTGGCCTCGTTCTTTTGCCATGCAATAGGCGTAATAGGAAGCGCAGAGGCTGGTAGGATTCTCAGCCATCGCCCTTTCAAAATGTCCCAACGCCCTCAGGATATTGCCCGCCTTGAACAGGGCCAGGCCGGTGTCGAACTCCTTGCGCGCGTCAATATCGGCCATGCAGAACTCCAGGTTGATTTGTTGGGTGCGGTTCGGCCCGGTTTCCGGACCTTATTCCTTGAAGGCCCTCATCATCAACTCGAAATCCTCCAGAAGCGACTGCAGGTCTTCCTCATGTTCGATCTCCTGCTGGAGTATCTGCAGTATCATGTTATAGGTGACGATATCCTTGTCCTTGGTTATCTCAAGAAGGCGGGTGTAGACACCAATGGCGCACTGTTCGCCCTTGATGTTCTGGTTGAGAATGGTCTTCACGAATGGATCGTCCGGGGCGTCGTAGCCGCAGTTGCTCAGTTTGTACCAGTCTTCCGGCTTGGTCACCGGTGTCCCGCCGAGCTGGATAATCCGCATGGCAACCATGTCGGCATGCAACAACTCCTCGGTGGCGTGCTGAAGCAGTTCGGCGCCGACGGCGTCCTTCATGGGGCCTTTCACCAGTTTGGCGCCCAGCCAGTACTGGTAATACGCAAACCACTCGTCGCTAAAGGCCCGCCGCAACAGGTTGATGAGTTCGTCCACATCCATGCCGATGATTTCACGCGCTTTTGATCCCATGGTCTTCTCCTGGTTATGATAGTATGGTGCAAGGTTGCTCGGCAACAGAGCTGCACCTGATGACGGCACGTCACTCTACGGGGCAGAACTTCCGTTTCATTGTACCGAAATAGCGAAGAGTTACAATCGAAAACCGGTTGCTGTCGTTCCGGAATCGGGCCGCATCACGCCTTCAAGGCAACGTGCCGGTGCTCAAGAAGCATCGCCACGGGTGACTATCGCCGGGGCGGCGAGCCGGATCAGCAGAGACGACAGGGCAACCAGGAACAGGTTCTGGCCCACCGTCATCCAGGAAAGGGGACGCTCAAGGTACGAGCCGAAGCAGCCGCAGTTGAGAATAGGCACGTTACGCAGGAGCATGAAGACAGCAAAAACGGCGTAGGCGCTGTGCAGCACCAGGGAGGCCCAGGCCGCCTGCCGCAGACGGCGCCCCCACCAAAGCCATAATCCGACCGCAAGCTCTGAAGTGCTGACAATGATTGCAACCGGCCAGTGCATGCCTTGGTAGAAGATCCGGTAGGAGTGCAAAATTGCCACGAAGCCGGTAAGGTTACTCAATTTGGCGACCGCAGCCGCCAGCAGGATCAGTCCGAGTATCACCCGTAATGCAGTTTTCATGTTGGTTTGCCTTGTGCGTCATGAGGTTGTCGTAGCGTGGACATTTAGCACGATTTTTCGCCAATGTAAATCGGGCATGAGCCTGCCCGCCAATTCCGGGATAGCCCGCCTTGTTTGACAACGCGGCGCGCCATCCCTATACTGGCTTCACAAAAATTATCGGGAGCAACAATGAAGAAACAGATTTATGCCATCGGGCACAAGAACCCCGATACCGACTCCATCGCTGCGGCCATCGGCTATGCAGAGCTGAAGAAGCGACTCGGCCACGATAACGTCAAGGCGGCCATGGCAGGCTCACCCAATCCGCAGACTCTCTATATCCTTGGTCGCCTCGGCATTGAAATGCCGGTCTATCTGGCCGATATCCACCCCAAGGTGCGTGACGTCATCAAGCGCCAGCCGGTCACCGCCGGGGCCAAGACGTCGCTCAAAGAGGCGCTGGAACTGTTCCACTGCCATACCATCCGGGTTTTGCCGGTGGTTGACGCCCATGACGCGCCCATCGGGATCGTCTCGCTGCTCAAGCTGTCGGAAAAGTACCTGGTGGCCGGAACAGACCGCAAGCGTGGCGTGGACAGCTCGCTCAGCACCCTGGCCGCCTGCCTGGACGCGACCTTTTTATGCGGTGCTCCTTCGGACGAACTGGAGCATCTTCATCTCTTTATCGGCGCCATGGTGGAGGATTCCTTTCTCTCCAGGATCGCCGGCTATGATCCGGCAACCATGCTGGTCATGACCGGCGACCGCCCCTCTATCCAGCAGGCGGCCATCGACAGGGGGGTGCGGATCCTGGTGGTGACTGGCGGTCTGCCGGTTGGGGATGGCGTGATTGCCAGAGCCCGGGAGGCGGGCGTCACCATCCTGTCAACGCCCCACGATACCGCCACGGCCGCATGGCTGGCCCGACTGTCCACACCGCTGGCCTGTTTCATTGAGCCGGGGTTTGAAAAGATCGGGGTGGGCGAGCCGTTGGAGCACCTGCGTCTCAAGCTGCTCCACTCGGGTGAGCCGGCGGTGGTGGCAGTGGAGGAGGACGGCTCCATCGCCGGTGTTGCCACCAAGTCGTCGCTGCTGGCCTCATTCCCCTATGCCCTGATTCTGGTGGACCACAACGAATTGGGGCAGGCCGTCCCGGGGGCTGAGGCGGTCGAGATCCTGGAGGTTATCGACCATCACAAGTTGGGCAACCCGCCCACCAATCAGCCGATCACGTTCCTGACCGCTCCCGTGGGCAGCACCTGCACGGTGGTTGCTTCCCTGTACCGCGAACGGGGGGTGGAGCCGGAAGCCCGTATCGCCGCTTTATTGCTGGCCGGCATCATGTCCGACACGGTCATCCTCAAGTCCCCGACCACCACCGACCGGGACCGGGAGATGGCGGCCTGGCTGGAAGAGCGGGCCGGCCTGGATCACGTCGCTTTCGGCAGGGACATATTCTCGTCGTGCAGCGGCTTCAAGGCCTATGCATCCTTGGAGAAGGCCGTCCGTGCCGACTTCAAGAATTTCGCGGCCCACGATACCCACTTCGGCGTCGGCCAGGTGGAGGTCGTCGGTTTCGACGAGTTCTATGAACTCAAGGAGGAACTGCGCCAGGTGCTCAAACGGGTCAAGGAAGACGAAGGACTGCATATGGCGGGTCTGATGGTGACCGATATCTACACCGAAAGTACGCTTTTTCTGGTGGAGGGCAAGAATGAGCTGGCCCATATCATGGGCTATCCCCAGTTGGAACCCCGGCTGTATGAACTCAAGGGGGTCATGTCGCGTAAAAAACAGATGGTACCGCACCTGTTGAAGGTGTTGGGGGCGCTTTGACCGGCACCAAGAGGTTGTTAAATCAGCCAGCCAAAGCAGAACGACATCAACGATGGAGCTACAATAATGACGCAAAAGGCGATGCTTTGTCCCCGCTGCCGCCAGCTTATCGGCAGTGAAGAATCCGTCTGCTCCTGGTGCGGGGCGCAACGTTCCAGTGCCTGGTGGAGGCCCACGGCCTGGACCCGTGGCGGGCTCGACGGGGCCTGGCTGGTCAAGGCCATAATCACTGTCAATATAATCGTCTACGCTTTTTCCATTCTCCTGAACATGGAGCGGGGGAGCGCCGCCGGCCCGCTGGCCATCCTCAGTCCGGACCAGACGAGCCTGATCCTGCTCGGCGCCACAGGGGTGATCCCCATTGACGGATACGGCAGGTTCTGGACGCTGCTCACCGCCAATTACCTGCATGGCGGCATCCTGCACCTGGTCTTCAACCTGATGGCCTTACGCCAGATTGCTCCCTGGGTCAACCAGGAGTATGGACCAAGCCGCATGTTCACCATCTATACGCTGGGAGGCGTCTTCGGTTACCTGATTTCCTATCTGGCGGGGGTCTCCTTCACCATTGGCGCCTCGGGGGCCGTTTGCAGCCTGATCGGCGCACTGCTCTACTATGGCCGCAGTCGCGGCGGCGTCTATGGGGGCATGGTCTTCCGCGAGGTCAGCGGGTGGGTGTTCAGCCTGGTGCTGTTCGGCTTCATCATGCCCGGCATCAACAACTGGGCCCATGGCGGCGGCATTGTGGGCGGGGCCATCCTGGGGCTGCTCCTGGGCTATGAAGAACGTACCGGGGAGAACGCCGCCCATCGGCTGGTGGCCCTGCTGTGCGCCGGTGCGACGGTGGGCGTACTCGGATGGTCGGCTTTCGTGGTCGCCGCCCTCAGGGTGGGTCATTGACCCGGCATATGGAATATGTAACGCGGTCAACAGGGAGGGAACGGGCCATGAGGGGATTACTGGTGGCCGTGGTGCTGATGCTGGCATCGGGAGCCCGGGCTGATATCTATATCTGGAAGGATTCACGGGGGATAGCCCACTACACCAACAAGGAATACGAGATTCCGGCGCGTTACAAGGCCCGGGCAAAACCCCTGAATATTGAGGCGGCCCCGGCGGGGCCATCCACAACCGTACCACAACAACCGGTCGCCCCTTCGCCACTTCCGGCCCAGCCACAGGATAAACCGGCAAATGTGCTGGCCGCCCCGCCAACCCCCGCTGCGCAGACGGTTGTCGCTCCGGCGGCGCAGAACGTATCGGCCCAGCCGCGAAAGAAGCACAGGATTCGCTCAGGGAGCGAATAGCCTGGGGTTCCGAATATCGTTACCCGGACGCCAAAAGGGGCTAGCCGTCAGGCCAGCCCCTTTTGGCGTCCGGGTACGGAAAATGGGGAACTACTTGAGGGTGCCCAGGTAGTCCACAAGAGCCTTGAGGTCGTCGGCCGGCAGGTCGGCGAAGGACGGCATGACGGTCGAGGGGTTTTGCTTTTTGGGGTCTTTGAGGAAATCCTGGAGGCCGGCAGCATCCTTGCGGGAAGCGATGGTTGTCAGGTCGGGGCCGACTGCGCCGCCCTGATCCTTGACCTTGTGGCATTGCGCACATTTGGTTTTGAAGAGCTGTTCCCCGGTCATTTTCTGTGCGGGGGCTGCCGTCTGTTCGGATGGCTTGTCCACCGGCCGGTTGGCGTCGTTTTTGGAACAGGCCGTGGTTGCGGTCAGGGCAAACAGGACAGCGGGTAAGATCAGGGCGCGGGCGTGTCGCATGGGAGATCTCCTTTTATGCTCATAATGCAAGTTTGGTATACTGTATGCCAAACCGGTGCCTGCGGCAAATGTGTATACCGCTATATAGATGCATTCGCAGGGTCGTTTTTGCCCTTGCCACGTGCGTCGTAATTTGACAAACCTGACTTTCCCGGTAGCATCTCTTGAAGGCAGACCCATTTTACGCCGGGAGGAACACCATGAAGATAGTGACGGCAATTCTCACCATGTCGGTTGTTTTGGTAAGCTTGGCGATGGCGGCTGGCCAGCCTTCCGTGGAACGGGGCAGGGACCTGTTCAACAGTGCGGGGTTGGGGACGAACGGCAAAAGTTGCGCCAGTTGCCATCCCGGGGGTAAGGGTCTGGAAACGGCCGCTGCCTCCGGGCAGAAAAAGCTTGAGAAGGTCATAAACCAGTGCATTGTGAAAGCACTCAAGGGGAAAGCGCTGGCGCCCGGCTCTCCCGACCTTGCTTCCCTGGTCGCATACCTGGAGACGCTCGCCCCCGCCAATGCGAAATAAGCGGAAACATCAAGCGGTACTGATGCTGTAGCTCGGGATTCACGGGGTGATTAAAAACGGACCTGATGCACGGACGGTCCGCTTTCCGGGAAAAGCGGGCCGCCTTTTTCGGTGCGCCCGGACGGAGCGGCGCTGCCGTCTCCACCCGTCTCCCTGCTCTCATTCCCAGGCAAAGGCGCTCATGGAGATGACTCCGTAGGTGAAGGCCCTGTGGAGTACCCGTCCTTTACCGCCGGCGCCCATGGTCACAAACAACGGTAAGAAATGTTCGGGTGTCGGGTGGTTGCTCAGGGCGTGGGGTCCTTTTTTCACATAATCGAGCAGCGATTCCCGATTGTCGGCGGCTACGGCCTCGCAGAGCCAGTCGTCAAATTCCTTCGCGTAACCCTGCGGCGGCGAGTCAATGGCGCGTCCGAAAAAATCCCTGAGGTTGTGGGTTGCCGAGCCGCTGGCCAGGATCAGGACCCCCTCCTCACGCAATGGACGAAGGGCCGCCCCGATTGCCGCGTGGTGAGCAGGGCTTAGGTGCGGTTGTACCGACAGTTGAACCACCGGGATATCCGCGTGGGGGTACATCAGTTTGAGCGGCACCCAAGCCCCGTGATCGAGTCCCCGCGTCGTATCCAGGCCTGCGCCGATACCCTGGTCCTTCAACAGCCCGGTGATGCGTTCGGCAAGTGACGGGTCGCCCGGCGCCGGATAGGCCATGCGGTAGAGTTCGTCGGGAAAACCGCCGAAGTCGTAGATCAGGCCGGGCTGTGGTGTGCCGGTTACCATGGGGGCGGCGGTGGTCCAATGGGCCGAAACGCAGACAATCGCCCGCGGCCGTTCCATGCCGGTGCCGAGCCCCACCAGAAAGTCGCGGGTCGGTACCGGGTCAATCACCAGGGTAGGGGCTCCGTGGGAGATAAAAAGTGCGGGTAGTGTGGATTTCATGGTTTGTTACCTCAGACGCTCCCGAATGATGCCGGAAGCAAGGAAAGCATCCGGCGTCATTCGGGGTTTCTTTTGTCGTGCCGAAGGCCGGGCAGGGCTGGGGCGATCGTGATGAGGCGTTTCATGGGTTCATTCCGAATAATTGATCGATGTCATATTGTTTAATATTGAACTACATTGTTTGCAGCTTTCTGTCAACCCTTATTTATTGGTTCATGCTCTCGCGGCAGAGCAGGCCTGTGGTCTCCGGGCGCAATTCCTGAAGTTGTTTGTTGGGGGGCTTGTCGTCACCGCAGACGACCAGGCAAGGAATAACGGATGGGTTCCATTGTCCAGGTCGTCTGCGGTCATGATGATGGGCGATGCAAACGGGAAGCCGCACAGGTCGTGCGTCGTCCGGAATTATTTTTTGTTCCTTTGGGTCCTGGTCCGCAGCAGGTCTCCCAGGGTTCCCATCCCTTTCGGGGCATCGTCCGCCTGGCGGCGGAAGTCGGCCAGGGTGGCCTCCTCCTCTTCGGCGGCTCGGGCCGCACCGGCAGGACTCAGGGAAATGCGGCGCTCGGCGCGGTCCACGCTCTCCACCTTGACCTCGATGGTTTCGCCCTCTTTGACCGCCTCGCGCGGGTGCATGATGCGTTTGCCCGCTCCCAGCTTCGAGATGTGGATCAGCCCGTCGATTCCGTCGGCCAGGGTGACGAAGGCTCCGAAAGGGGCCAGGCGCGAGACGGTGCCGCTATGGAACGAGCCCTCGGGGTAGTTCTGCACCGCCAGGTCCCACGGATTGGCCAGGGTGTCCTTGAGGCTGAGGGATACGCGTTCCTTCTCACGGTCAATGGTCTTGACCACCACCTTGACCTGCTGGCCGACACTCAGGACGTCGCTCACCTCCTTAACCCTGCTCCAGCCGAGTTCGGAGATGGGGATCAGCCCTTCCAGGCCGCCGATATCGACAAAGGCGCCAAAACCCTGCAGGGAAGTGACCGTGCCGGTGACGGTCATGCCTTCGCTGATGCCGGCTGCGGCCTCCTCCTTGAGCCGGCGCTGCTCCTCTTCCAACAGTACGCGCCGGGAAGCCACGATGTTGCGTCCCTTCTCGTCATAGGCCGTGATGCGGAACGCCAGTCGGGTCCCGATAAACGCCGCCGGATCGTCGGTGCGGCGGAGCGACATCTGGGAAAACGGGCAGAAGGCGCGGGTCGTGCCGGCCAGCTTGATCTCGTATCCTCCCTTGATCTCCTTCTCCACCACCCCTTCCACCGGCACGCCCGCGTGGAAAGCTTCCTCCAGTTGGGCGTTGCCCGATGCGCCGCCGCCGATCCGGGTGGTGAAGCGCATTTCTCCGTGGCTTGAGGAGAGGAAGTAGGCGGCGACGCTGTCCCCTTCCTTGATCGTGGCATTACCGTCCAGATCATGGAATTCCTTCGCATCGACAACTCCTTCTCCCTTATGGCCGGTATCGATGAAGATCCATTCGCTGCCGACCTTCAGTACCCGCGCCGTTACTTTCTGTCCCGGCTCCAGCCGGCTGCTCCTCTGCTTCATGCTCTGTTCGAGCATAGCGGCAAAGCTCTCGCCTTCCATCTCATCTTCGTTCGGTTGTTCCAGGGTGTCGTTGTCTGTCATGGTGGCTTCCCGTTCCTGTGAAATTGCTGTCGCGGCTTGTCCGCCGCCAGGCTGTCGTGCAGAGTATATTGCCATGATCCGCAATGGATGGAAACGTATTTTCTACGGATACGGAAACGCCCCGCTGACGAATGCCGGCGGGGCGGGG